>Ga0207710_10000451_pt1 | contig 26569 bp, 29 predicted proteins | sample KBSS24metaG_FD_184400 | JGI IMG/M metagenome (GOLD analysis project Ga0207710, IMG submission 184400) | Switchgrass rhizosphere microbial communities from Kellogg Biological Station, Michigan, USA - KBS S2-4 metaG (SPAdes) (version 2) | ecosystem: Host-associated > Plants > Roots > Rhizosphere...
GACCACCTTCTTGCGCTGATCGGGCTCGAGCAGGTGGATCGGCTTGCGGCCGACGACGCCGGGGACGAGCCCGCCCGGGCCGCGTACCTCGACCCGCTGGCCGACCAGGATCTGTGGGTCCCAACCGCCGATCGGCGCGAACCAGAGGAAGCCCTTCTCGTCGACGTGGGTGACGACCAGGCCGATCTCGTCGATGTGGCCGACGATCGCGACCAGCGGCGCCTCCTCGCCGATCCGGGCGATCGAGGAGCCGAGCCCGTCGGTCGAGAGCTCGGCGAAGGACGCCGCCTCACGCCAGACCGCCGCCGCCGGGCCCTCGTACCCCGAGGGGGCGCCGGAGCGCAGAAGTTCGTTCAGCAATGCGGGCGTCTCGCTCAAGGTCCCGCAGTATGTCGATTCAGGAAAATCGGGGCATTCAAGGCTCGTTACGCAGCCGCCGCTTCCTGGCGCAGCTGTTCGCGGCGCTCCCCGTAGCCCCGCGTCTCGTATCCGATCAGGGCCCAGAACAGGGCGACGACGACGGCGAGGCTGAGCAGAGCCGGGACGGCGGTGGCGACAGGGACGAGGATCAGCAGGACGACCGCCAGCCCGAGCCGGTGCCGGTTCAGCGAGTGGACATGGCGCCAGCGGAAGGCGACCAGGCCGAGCAGGTAGGTCGCGGCGCCGCCGAGCAGCGCGAAGGCGGGCACGTCGTGGAGGTGGTCGCCGACGTGGCCGATCGTCGTCTTCATCCCGAAGGCGGCGAGCACGATCCCGGCGACGATCAGCAGGTGGATGTAGGAGTAGGAGTCGCGGGCCAGCTCGTTCTGGACCTGGCCCGCCTCGGCGTCGGCGAGGCGGCGGGCCGAGATCAGGGCGACGACGTCGAAGTAGAGCCACCACATCGCGGCGCTGAGGGCGACGCCGAGGACGGCCGCGGTGCCGATCCCCAGGGTCAGTTGCTCGTGGGCGCCGACGCCGATCGCGACGATCGACTCGCCGAGGGCGATGATCACGATCAGCCCGTGCCGCTCGGCGAAGTGGCCGGGCACGAGTTTCCAGCCCGCGGAGCCGAAGAAGAACGGCCCGCCCATGTCGAGGATCAGCGCCAGGGTCCAGAGCGCCCCCTGGGCGAGGCCGTCGAAGAGCGAGGCCAGCGCCAGCAGGCCGACGGCGACGAAGGTGCTGGCGGCGAGCCCGAGGACCGAGTGCCGGAGATGGTCGTCCTCGCCGCTGGCGAGCATGAAGAGGCCGATCTGGGCGACCCGCACGACCCCGTAGGTGAGCGCGAAGGCGAGCCCGAGGCTCCCGAATGCGTCCGGGACGCAGAGCGAGACGACGAGGAAGGCGGCCGTGGCCCCGAACATCACCAGCCGCACCGCGCCCTCCTCCGGGTCGATGACGCTGGTCAGCCAGGCGTAGCCGACCCAGGCCCACCAGAGCACGCCGAGCACCAGCAGCCCCTGCGCCAGGCCGGACCAGGTCGGGTGGTGCGACATCAGCGCCGTGCACTGGGTGATCGCCAGCACGAAGACGAGGTCGAAGAACAGCTCCAGCGGCCGCACCCGCTCGCCTTCGCGCAACGTCGCCGAGAACCGGGAGCTGTGGCCTTCCGAAGACGTCGTCACCCCCGCAATCCTTGCAACCGCCACCGTGCCGGCACTTAGCGCGCATATAAGCGCGCTTTCTCTGGGCACGTCCGGCCGTTACGGTTCCGCCATGAGCGTGGCGGTGGTTACGGGGGCATCGACGGGGATCGGCGCGGCGACGGCGCGACGGTTGGCGCGCGAGCCGGGGACCGAGCTGGTCCTGGTGGCGCGGCGCGAGGAGCTGCTGCGGGTGCTGGCCGAGGAGCTTCCCTGCCGGGCGACCTGGGTCGCGGTCGACCTCACCGAGGCCGACGCGCCCGAGCTCGTTCGCGCCCACCTCGAGGACCAGCACGGCGGCCGCCTCGACCTGCTCGTCAACAACGCCGGCGCCTCCTGGCGCGGCTCCTTCGGCGAGGCCGGCTACGCCAACGTGCGCCGCCACATGGAGCTCAACTTCGACGCCGTCGTCCGCCTCACCGAGGCGCTGCTGCCGCTCCTGCGCGCCTCGGCGCCGAGCGCGATCGTCAACGTCGCCAGCACCGCCGGCCGCGTCGCCCGCGCCCGCACCGGCTCCTACTCGGCCAGCAAGTTCGCCCTGATCGGCTGGACCGATGCGCTCCACGCCGAGGAGAAGCCCTATGGCGTCCACGTCGGCATGGTCCTGCCGGGCTTCATCGCCACCGAGGGCTTCCCGGCGACGGAGCTGCGCGAGAAAGCGCTGACCCGCTGGATCGTCTCCAAGCCCGAGCGGGTCGCCGATGCGATCTACGAGGTCGGGCCCGGCGGCAAGGCCGAGCGTTACGTGCCGCGCCCCTACGCGCTCGCCGCAGCAGTGCGGATCCTCGCCCCGGGCCTGGTCCGCCGGGTGCTCGGCGGCGATGCCGCTGGCAGCCTGACGACCAGCACCGCCGGCGACGCCGCCGAGCGTTGACGCTTCCCGCCGCCGCTCGCCTCAGAGCAGGTGGCCGCGCAGGAACTCGATCTCGTCGGCGACGACGGCCTCGAACTCAGGCCCGTCGTAGACGTCGAAGTGATCGACCCCCGGATAGGTGCGCAGCTCACCGTGCGGGGCACGCCGGGCAGCGGCGATCGCCGGGCCGGGGCGGGCGACCCGGTCGGCCTCGCCGACGCAGACCAGCCAGGGGCAGCGCAGCCGCCGCGCCAGGCGGCCCGGTCGGTAGGGACGGCCCAGCAGCCAGCGCGAGGAGACGCGGTTGCGCCAGCGCGAGTCCTCGCCGTTCGCGACCACCTGCCGCCAGCCGGCCTCGGCGTCGGGGGCGTTGATGAAGGCGGCCTCGTTCGGCTGACCGACCGCAGGAAGGTGCTGGCCGCGCGCCGCCGCGGCCAGCGTCCGGGCGCTGACCCGGGGCCCGGAGCGGTGCGCCTGGAGCCAGAGGTCGAGGAAGGGGACCTGGCTGACGACTGCCGCGATCCCGCCGTCGTCGACCGCGGCGGCCAGCGCGTTGCCGCCGCCCATCGAGGAGCCGAAGCTGGCGACGCGGGCGGGGTCGATCCCCGGCAGCGCCCGCGCGGAGGCGATCGCCGCCCGCCAGTCCTCGAGCTGGCGCCGCGGCTCGAAGCGGTCGGGCTCGCCGCCGCTGTCGCCGAAGCCGCGATGGTCGAACAGCAACGCCGCGATCCCGGCTGCGGCGAAGCGCTCGGCGAAGGGGCCGAGGCCGTCGCGCCGCGTCCCCGACAGGCCGTGCGCCATCACCACGGCCGGTGCTGCGGCGCTCGAGCCGGCCGCCGGATAGAGCCAGGCCGCGCAGGCGTCGCCACCGACGTCGAATTGAAGATCCTCTCTCTCCACGGCAGTCAAACGCTGCCACCGCCAGCAGACGTGAGATCGGTTTCGCCAATCGCCATCCCCGGGTACCAGCCAGTTGCATGTCCGACTTCCTCTCGATCTACCTCAACGATCACCTCGCTGGCGCCACCGCCGGCTTGGAGTTGGTGCGGCGAGCCCGCGCCAGCAACGAGGACACGGAGCTGGGCGACCTGCTCGCCGAGCTGACCGCCGAGATCGAAGCCGATCGGGAGACCCTGGGCGAGGTGATGGCCCGGCTGTCGATCGCCGAGAACAAGGCCAAGGTCGCCGCGGGCTGGAGTGCCGAGAAGCTCGGCAGGTTGAAGCTGAACGGCCAGCTGCGCGGCTACTCGCCGCTCAGCCGCCTGGTCGAGCTGGAGGGCTTGCATGGAGGGATCGCCACGAAGAAGTCGCTCTGGCAGACGCTGGGCGCGACCGTCGCCGAGCGTCTGCCAGGTCTCGATTTCGCCCAGCTCGCCGCCCGCGCCGATTCGCAGCTGAATCGCCTCGATCCGCAGCGGCTGGCGGCGGCCCGGGTGGCGTTCGTCTCGGCTACGACTGCGGCAGCGCCCTGACCGCAACGGCCGGCCGGGGGCGACTGCGGCGCAGCGACTGCAGCGGCGAGGGGATCCGTCGGAGGCGTCGCGGCAAGGGCTTCTCCTACCGCGATGCCGAGGGCGAGGCGATCGGCGACGAGGAGACGCTGGCGCGAATCCGCGAGCTGGCGATCCCGCCCGCCTGGGAGGAGGTCTGGATCTGTCCCGACCCGTTCGGCCACATCCAGGCGACCGGCTTCGACGTCGCCGGCCGCAAGCAGTACCGCTACCACGACCGTTGGCAGCTGCGCCGCGCCCAGCGCAAGTTCGAGTCGACGCGCGAGTTCGCGGCGGCGCTGCCGCGCCTGCGTCGCCGGGTCAGCGCCGACCTGCGCCGCCGGGGGATGCCCCGCGAGCGCGCCCTCGCCTGCGCCGTGCGCCTGCTCGACCTCGGCTTCTTCCGGGTTGGCGGCGAGGCGTACGCCGAGGAGAACGAGAGCTTCGGGATCGCCACGATCCGCCGCGAGCACGTCACGGTCAGTGGCGGCGAGGCGGTCTTCGACTTCCCCGCCAAGAGCGGCCAGCGGCGGGTCCAATCGGTGCGCGACGGCGCCGCGCTGCGGGCCATCGAGACGATGCGACACCGCCGCGGTGGCCCCGAGGACCTGCTCGCCTACCGGCAGGGCCGCGAGTGGCGCGACGTCCGCTCGACCGACGTCAACGAGTACATCCAGGAGGCGATCGGGCCCGACTTCTCGGCCAAGGACTTCCGCACCTGGCACGGCACCGTTCTCGCCGCTGTCGAGCTTGCGGCCGAGCCGCCGCCGGCCTCCGAAGCAGCGGCGAAGCGCTCGGTCAAAGCCGCGATCGGCCGCGTCGCCGAGGCGCTCGGCAACACCCCGGCGGTCTGCCGCCGCTCCTACGTCGACCCCCGCGTGATCGACCGCTTCCGCGACGGCGAGACGATCGACCTGCCTCGCCAGCGCAACGGCAGCCTCACCGCCAAGGCGCGCCGGCGGATCGAGCGCGAGGTGCTGGCGCTCGTCTCCTGAGGCGCGGCTATAACCTCCGCCCATGTCCATAAGCACGAACCAATTCAAGAACGGCACCCACATCGAGATCGACGGCAAGATCTGGAAGATCATCGAGTTCCAGCACGTCAAGCCGGGCAAGGGTGGCGCCTTCGTCCGCACCAAGCTGCGCCGCATCGAGGACGGCTCGGTGATCGACAAAACCTTCCGCGCCGGCGAGAAGTTCCGCCCCGTGCGCACCGAATCGAAAAAGATGCAGTACCTCTACGACTCGGGCGAGGCCGCGGTCTTCATGGACAGCCGCGACTACGACCAGATCGAGATTCCCACCGACGCCCTCGGGGATTCGATGCAGTGGGTCCTTCCCAACACCGAGGTCGAGGTCCTCTTCGTCGACGAGCAGCCCAGCGACGTTCAGGTTCCGAGCGCGATCGAGATGAAGGTGACCCAGACCGACCCCGGCCTCAAAGGCGACACCGCCTCCGGCGGCGGCAACAAGCCGGCGACGCTGGAGTCCGGAGTGATCGTCCAGGTGCCGCTCTTCATCGAGGAGGGCGAGACGATCCGGGTCGACACGCGCAGCGGCGAGTACATGTCGCGGGCGTGACCGCCTACGACCCGAGCGCCTGGACCGACCTCTTCGTCGCCACCGCCGGCGCCTCCGCGGCGCTGGTCGGACTCGTCTTCGTCGCCGTCTCGATCAACATCGAGCGCATCCTCAGCTACCCCGGGCTGACCGAGCGGGCGCTGGAGACGGTCCTCCTGCTGATGGGGATCGTGGTCGCCTCGATCGCGGGCCTGATCCCCGGCCAGTCATCGCTCGCGCTCGGCCTCGAGCTGCTCGTCGTCGGGGCGCTGGTCGGAGGCTGGGTCTCCTCGCTGACGACGACGCACGGGCAGGGCGCGCCGCATCCCCGTGCCTGGCTGACGACGCGCTGGACCGTGCGGGTCCTCGGGACGGTGCCGATCGCCCTCGCCGGCATCTCCCTGATCCTCGAAAGCGGTGGCGGCCTCTACTGGCTCGCGGCAGGGATCGTCTTCGCGGTCGTCGGTGCGATCGCCAACGCCTGGGTCCTGCTGGTCGAGATCCTGCGCTGAGCATTGCTGCCGACGAATCGCTCAGGCACCGCTCACCCCGCCGCCGGAATCGCGAGAATGGGCCGATGCGCCGATCCGACCAACGCCGCGACGCCGTCTTCGCCAACTACCAGCGCGACGTCACCGGCCGTCCCCTCGAGGACCTGATCGCCGACGCAAGGCCGCTCACCCGCGAGCTCGCCGAGGGCGTCGACGAGCACCGCGAAGAGCTCGACGACACGATCGCCGCGCACGCCAAGGGCTGGACCGTCGACCGCATCGCCCCACTCGACCTCAACGTGATGCGGGTCGCCCTCTACGAGATCGAGGAAGGCCTGGCCCCGGTCGAGGTCGCGATCAACGAGGCGATCGAGATCGCCAAGGAGTACAGCGGCGCCGACGCGCCCAAGTTCATCAACGGCGTGCTCGGCGCGATCGCCCGCGAGCGGGAGACCGCCAACGGCAGCGGGGCGGGCAAATGAGCCGCCTGCGCGAGATCGCCGAGCGCCTGCGCGGAATCTCCACCGAGCTTGCCGCCGAGGAGACCGGCGACGAGCGCGCCGCCGAGCTTGCCGCCGAGGCCTCCGACCTTTCCGCCGAGGCGGTCGAGGAGGCCAACCGCCAGGCCCGCGAAGCCGAGACTTCCTCATGATCGACTCGACTTGTGGCGACTTTTCCCCCCAGGGCGAGGATAAATCGCCACAACTCCGGTGAGCTACCCGGAGGATCTGCGGGCGCTCGTCGAGGCGGAGCTGCAGGAGCTGCGCTTCTCGGCCTCCTCGCCGACCGCCGGCCTCGAGGAGGCGATGCGGTACTCGCTGCTCGCCGGCGGCAAGCGGGTGCGGCCGGTCCTCGCGCTCGCCACCGCCCGCGCCCTTGGCGCCGATCCGGCCGGTTTCCTGCCTGTCGCCGGCGCGATCGAGCTGGTCCACACCTACTCGCTGATCCATGACGACCTGCCGGCGATGGACGACGACGCGCTGCGCCGCGGCCTGCCCACCTCGCACGTCAAGTTCGGCGAGGACGTGGCGATCCTCGCCGGGGATGGGCTCTTCGCCGAGGCGGTGCGGCTCTTCTGCCAGCAGCAGGGCGAGCCGGCGCGGGTGCTGGCGGCTATGCGCGAGCTGGCCGCGGCGACCGGCGTCGACGGCATGGTCGGCGGCCAGTACGTCGACGTGATCGGCGAGGCCGAGGGGGCCGAGGGGCTGCGCGCCCTGCACGCGCTGAAGACCGGCCGCCTGATCGCCGCCAGCGTCGGCGTCGTCCTCACCCTCGAGGGAGCGTCGGAACCTGAGACAATTCCCTTTCGCGAGTTCGCGGACGAGTTGGGCGTCCTCTTCCAGATCGTCGACGACATTCTCGACGTGACCGAGAGCGACGAGCAGCTCGGCAAGCCACACGGAAGCGACGAGCGACATGGAAAACTCACCTACGTCAGCCTTTTCGGACTCGAGCGGGCGCGCGAGCTCGCCGCCGAGTCCCATGCCAAGGCCACAGCCGCACTGTCGAAGGCGACGGGGCAGACCGACGACCTGAGGCGCGTCGCCGACTACATCTTCACGAGGAACGAATGAGCGAACAGCCCCCCACCCAGGGCCACGAAGAGGACAACACCCCGCAGCTCCTGACCGCGATCGACGGTCCCGCCGACCTGCACGAGCTCGACGACGAGCAGCTGCAGCAGGTCGCGCAGGAGATGCGCACATTCATCATCGACACGATCGGGGAGATCGGCGGCCACTTCGGCGCCAACCTCGGCACCTGCGAGCTCTCCGTCGCCCTGCACAGCCTGCTCGACTCGCCCCGCGACAAGGTGCTCTGGGACGTCGGCCACCAGTCCTACCCGCACAAGATCCTCACCGGCCGTCGTGAGCAGCTGACGACGATCCGCCAGTACGAGGGCCTGGCGCCGTTCTGCTCGATCGCCGAGTCCGAGCACGACATCATGGGCGCCGGCCACGCCTCGACCTCGATCGGCTACGCGGTCGGGCTGAAAGAGGCGATGCGCAAGGGAATCGGCGAGGACGGCAAGGTCGTCGCCGTGATCGGCGACGGCGCCCTCACCGGTGGCGTCGCCTACGAGGCCCTGCACGCGGCCGGCGGCCTGCAGACGCCGGTGGTGATCGTCCTCAACGACAACGGCATGTCGATCTCCCCCAACGTTGGCGCCCTCTCCCGCTACTTCAACCGGATCCGCCTTAACCCGCGGCTCTACCACGCCCGCGAGGGCGTCGAGGACCGGCTCACCAAGCTGCCGCTCGGCCTCGGCCGCCGGATCGAGCGGCTCGGCCCCGAGATCAAGTCGGCGATCAAGGCCTACTGGGCGCCCGGCCTCTTCTTCGAGGAGCTCGACCTCGCCTACATGGGGGTGATCGACGGTCACGACGTCCACGCCCTGCGCGAGGCCTTCGAGGAGGCCTTCGAAGCCGACCGCCCGGTCGTCGTCCACATCCACACCGTCAAGGGCAAGGGATTCGCCCCGGCCGAAGAGGGCGGCCTGGAGTCGATGGAGAAATGGCACGCCGCGAAGCCGAACTCGATCGTCGACGGCAAGCCCGCCACCGCGAAGCCGGTGCCGGTCACCGAAACGGACTCGCCCGAGGGGATCGAGCGGCTCGAGAAGCCGCCCGCCGCCGGCGCCCCGCCGCAGTACACCCAGGTATTCGGCGACGCGATCGTCGCCGAGGCCGAGGCCGACGAGCGGGTGATCGGGATCACCGCGGCGATGGCGGGGGGGACCGGCCTGCAGAAGCTCGCCGACGAGGTGCCGGGCCAGTACTACGACGTCGGCATCGCCGAGCAGAACGCGGTGCTGCTGGCTTGCGGCCTGGCCCTGCAGGGAGCGAAGCCGGTCTGCGCGATCTACTCGACCTTCCTGCAGCGCGCCTACGACCAGATCATCCACGACGTCTGCCTGCAGGAGCTCGACGTCACCTTCGCGATGGACCGCGCCGGCCTGGTCGGCGATGACGGCCCGACCCACCATGGCGCCTTCGACGTCTCCTACTTCCGCTCGATCCCCAACGTCGCCGTGATGGCGCCGCGCGACGAGGCGATGCTGGTCCACATGCTGCACACGGCGATCGCCCACGACGGCCCGGCGGCGCTGCGCTACCCGCGCGGGGCGGCCGAGGGCGTGGAGCTGCCGGCGGCGCCGGAGCTGCTGCCGATCGGCACCGGCGAGGTGCTGGAGCCCGGCGAGCGGGTGGCGCTGCTCGGCTACGGCTACGGCGTCACCGTCGCCCGCGAGGCGGCGGCGATTCTCGCCGGCCACGATCTGCGCCCGACCGTCGCCGACGCCCGCTTTGCGAAGCCACTCGACGGCGACCTCGTCGAGCGCCTGGCCCGCGAGCACGACCTGGTCGTGACGATCGAGGAGAACGTCCTCGCCGGCGGCTTCGGCTCGGCGGTGCTCGAGCATCTCGAGGACGCCTTCGCCGAGGGGCCCGGGGAGCGGGCGCGGGTGATGCGGGTCGGTCTGCCCGATCGCTACGTCACCCACGGCAAGCCGGCGCTGCTGCGTGGCGAGGTCGGCCTCACCGGCGAGGCGGTCGCCGAGCGGGTGCTGGCGGCGCTGCCGCTGGCTTCAATGTCTTCATGATCCCCTAACCAAAATTGGGGATTGATTCAAAAGGCTCAATCGAATAGCCTGCGCCAGTCTCTCCGGTGAAGAGAGGAGCGGCGATCGCCAATCGGCATTCGCTTCTGGGGAATCACCACAGGGAGGAGAGATGCGTATCTCTGTATGTGGGCCCGCTAGGGGAGTGGGCCTCTCGCGACCCGGCTCCCAGTGACCGGGTTCGCGAGGCGCGCCCGCGACGCTTTGGGGGGTCGCGGCGCTGCCACTATCGTGGGCCCGTGAGCGAGCGGCAGCAAGAGAAGGGCGCCCGCTTCCGGGCTCTGCACGAGGGCGAGCCGTTCGTGATCCCGAATCCCTGGGACGCCGGCACGGCGCGGGTGCTGGAGGCGCTCGGGTTCGAGGCCCTGGCGACGACCAGCAGCGGCTTCGCCTTCACGCTCGGGCGCCTCGACGGCAGCGTCAACCTCGCCGAGATCGAGGCCCACGTGCGGATGCTCGACGCCGCCACCTCGCTGCCGCTCTCCGTCGACCTCGAGAACGGCTACGGGCCCCGTCCCGAGGACGCCGCCGAGGCGATCCGGCGCGTCGCCGCCGCCGGAGCGGTCGGTGGCTCGATCGAGGACTACGACCGGGAGCAGGGGCGGCTCTACGGGATCGAGGAGGCGGTCGAGCGGGTCGCCGCCGCGGCCGAGGCCGCACGAGCGCTCGGGTTCCCGTTCACCTTCACCGCCCGCGCCGAGAACCACCTGCACGGGAACCCCGACCTCGACGACACGATCGCGCGCCTGCGGGCATATGAAGCGGCGGGAGCCGATGTGCTCTTCGCGCCAGGGCTGCGCGAGCCGGCGGAGATCCGGGCGGTCTGCGAAGCGGTCGAGCGGCCCGTCAACGTCCTGGCGCGGCCCGACCTGACCCATGCCGGGATCGTCGCGGCGGGCGCCCAGCGGGTCAGCGTCGGCGGCGCGCTTGCCTGGGCCGCTGCCGAGGGCGCCGCCGCGGCCGCCGAGGCGATCCGCGACAGTGGCGACTTCTCCGGCCTGCGCGCGCCGACGCGGGTGCGTCAGTGGCTGGCCGAGTGATGCTTCAAGCCGGCCCTGGGCGGCTCGAGGCATCACTCGATCGCGACTAGCCCTCCTCGGCGAGGATCGCGTAGATCTTGCGGCGGGTCTCGTCGAGCAGCTCGTGGACCCGTTTCTGCTGGTCGGTGTCGGCGGCGTGGAAGACCTGGCCGACGGCGTGGTGGAGCTTGCCGACCGCGGCGCGCAGCTGGATCTGCTCCGGGGCCGCTCCGGCGGTGACGGCGTCCCACGGAGTCACCTCGCCGGCCCTCTCCTCCTGCTGGGCGCTGCCCTCCTTGGTGAGGGTGAAGCGGCGCTTGCCCTCGCTCTCCTCGCCGCGGATCAGGTCCTCGTCCTCGAGCATCTGCAAGGTCGGGTAGATCGATCCGGCGCTGGGAGTCCAGGCGCCCCCGGTGCGCTCCTCGATCTCCTTGATCATCTCGTAGCCGTGCATCGGTCGCTCGGCCAGCAGGGCGAGGACCGCCGCCCGTACGTCGCCGCGCTTGGCCCGGGGGCCACCGCGGCCTCCGCGTCCGGCGCCGAAGCCGCGGCTGCGGGCGAACTCGCGCAGGTGGGCGTGCTCGGCATGCCTCGGGTGGTGTCTGTGGTGCATGGGAATACCTTTCTATCGATATCTAACGTGATATATCGTAACAGAGCGCGTTATGTATCCCCGTCGGTGCCCGGGAGGGCTCGGCGGCGCCCGCTCAGGGCGCCGCCGTCAGCGACTCAGGAGGGGTGGCAGATCGTCTTCGCTTCGGCGCGAGCGGTGGTGAGCGTGCGGCCGACGCCGTGTGCACGCCGCCGCAGTTGGCGCCGGACCGAGCGGCGGCGGGCCCTCAGCGCGTGCTGGTTGAGCCGGTTGTACTGGCGGGCCAGGGAGGTGACGCGGCTCTTCGCCCCTTCGCAGGCGGCGGCGTCGACGAGCGGCGCCGGCTTGGTAACCGAGAGCGAGAGCTTGCTGGTTTCGGAAGCCTGGTAGATGCTGTCGGCCGGGCGCGAGATCACGAAGGTGACGTCCTTGCCGGCCGCCGATTCCGGCAGGGCCAGCCCGTAGGTAAGGCCGCCACCGACGCTGGCGGCGGTGTAGGTGGCGATGCCGCCGCCGCTCCAGGTGGCGGTCAAGGTGAAGGTGAGCCCGTCCGGCCCCGGCGAGCCGTCGGCTGCGGTTACGTTGGCGTGCAGGGAGCCGTTGGTCGCGACCCTCGAGACCGGCGTGAAGGCGACCCCGAGGTAGTGCCGCGGTGCTTCGACGCTGAAGTCGTAAGGGTACGTTTCGAGATAGGGGGCTTCCGTCGAGTTGGCGTCGGAGAAGAACTCGAGGAACGACGAGGTGGCGTTGGTTTCCTGCACCGTGATCGCCGTCTGGGCCGTGCCGCTGCCGGAGACGGCATGGGTCCCGCTGCCTTCGCAGTAGCTGTTCACCTGATCGAACACGGTGCCCCAGCTGAAGTCGTCGATGTTCTGGGCCAGGGTCATGCAGATCGGGAAGCCGCTGCTGTGCGTGAAGGGGAGGACGTGCCAGTTGACGATCAGCTGGTCCCGGGTGCTGAGCGGCGGCAACCGATAGATCGCGACCTCTTCGTAGCCGCCGAAATTGGCATCGGCCTTGTGGTTGTTGAGCTGTCCCGAATACCGCTGGCCGTAGGTGATCAGGGGCGCTTCGCTCGGCTTGCGGCCGCCGCCTTCGAAGGCCGCGGCAGTGGCGGAGAGCACCAGGGCGGCCAGTGCCACCGTGGCCATGGTGGCCGTGAGCCTTTGGATCCTCCGCATTTCCTCGCCGCCTCCCGGTTTGCCTTTTTGGCTGAACTACTTCAGAACGCTCAGAGGTCGGCCAGGCTATCGCCGGGCAGCTGAGAAAAGGCAAAGCTCGTACTTATTTGGGCCGCTCAGCCGTCGAGCGCGGCGGCCAGCTCTTCCCACGGCTCCACGTCCCAGTGGCCGCGGGCGGCGCCCGAGGTGGAGGGCAGGACCCAGACCTCGGCGCCGCCGAAGGGCTCGTCCTGGCAGCCGTAGGCGACCTGGCGTTCGAGCGCGGCCCGGGCGGCGTTCTTGCCGTTGAAGGCGAGGCGCTCCGGTTCGGCGGCGGCGATCCTGGCGTGGAGGCCGTCGACGTCGAACCCGGCGGTGCCGACCTCGGCGTCGGAGCCGTGGCGGACCTTGCAGAGATCGGTCAGCCCGATCCCGTACTCGGGCAGCAACTCGAACTCGGCCGGCACCAGCTCGCGCGGGGTGAGGCCGACGTAGGCGAGCGTCGGCCAGAAGGAGTTTCCGGGCCCGGCGTAATAGGCCCCGGCGCGGGCCGAGGCGGTGCCGGCGGCGGTGCCGCAGAAGACCAGGCGCAGCCCCGGGCGCAGCAGGTCCGGCAGCACCGCGTCCATCAGTCGCGGTGGACCTCGGTGGCGGTCGCCTGGGCGCGGGGGCGGACGACGATCTCGTCGACGTTTACGTGCGGCGGCTGCGCGACCGCCCAGCGGATGCACTCCGCCACCTCCTCGCCGCTGAGCGGCTGCATCCCCTCATAGACGCGGGCGGCAGCCTGCTCGTCGCCGCCGAAGCGGACCAGCGAGAACTCGGTCTCGACCATCCCCGGGGCGACCTCGGTTATCCGCACTGGCTGTCCGAGCAGCTCCAGCCGCAGGGTGCGGGTCAGCGCCCGCTGCGCGTGCTTGGCGGCGGTGTAGCCGGCGCCGCCGCGGTAGGTCTCGATGGCGGCGATGCTGGTCACGTTGACGATGTGCCCGTCGCCGCTGGCGGTCAGGGCGGGGAGCAGGGCGCGGGTCATCCGCATCGTTCCCAGCACGTTCGACTCGTACATCTGCCGCCACTTCTCTTCGTCGGCTTCGCCGAGCGGTTCGAGGCCGAGGGCGCCGCCGGCGTTGTTGATCAGCAGGTCGCAGTCGGGGACCGACGCCGCGAAGGCCTCGACCGAGGCCGGGTCGGCGACGTCGAGCTCGATGGCGCGGCCGCCGAGCTCGGTCGCCAGCGCCTCGAGGCGCTCGAGTCGGCGGGCGCCGAGCACGACCTCGAAGCCGTCGCCGGCCAGCGCCCGCGCCGTGGCGGCGCCGATGCCGCTCGAGGATCCGGTGATGACCGCAGTTCTGCTCATGCCCTGACCCTAGAGGGCGGCCGCGTCGGGTTTTCCTTTCCCCCCGAAGGGGTAAGTCTCGGTCGTGAACGTCCTGTTTGCTCCGGTTGGAATTGGCGCCGGCCTCGCCGCCGGATTTGCCGCGCAGAAGGCCTTCGAGGCTCTATGGGCGGTGTTCGACGACGAGGAGGCGCCCGAGCCGGATCAGCGCGAGATCGAGTGGCCGAAGCTGCTCGCCGCTCTGGCGATCGAGGGCGCGGTCTTCCGCATCGTCAAAGGCGTAGTCGATCGCGGCGCCCGCTCGGGCTTCGCCTCGCTGACCGGCCGCTGGCCCGGCGAGGAGCGCCCCGACCCGGCCTGACGGCGACGGTCACCGCGTAGTCACGCGGGTTCCCATATTTCGTGTTAGTGTGACTAACATGAAAATTGTCGGCGCGATGACGGCACCCGGGCACGTGCGGACCCACCTCTCATTCGTACGGGCGCTCAGCTGTGGTGACCTCGACGCCGCGACGGCCTGCTTCGCCAGGGATGGATGCCTGATCACGCCCGACGCAACCGCGATCCACGGCCGCGACAGGGTGCGGCCGCTGCTGGCCCAGCTGATCGCGGCGCACACCGAGATCCGCGTCGAGCTCAGCAGCATGCTGGTCGCCGGCGGGGTCGTTCTGGTCTGCGAGCTCTGGACCGTTCGTTCGACAGGGTCGGGGGGTGCCAGTGTCGAACGGAAGCTCGAACCGACGATGACGCTGCGCGAGGTCGAGGGCGAGTGGAAGTTGGCGATCGCGGCGCCGTGGGGGTGGGGAGGGCGGCTGTAGCGAAACGCCAGTATCGGATGGGGGCTCGGGCCGAGGCCGCGGCGGCGACGGGGGAGCGGATCCTCGAGACCGCTGAGGCGGCCTTCGACGAGCTGCCCTTTGACGAGCTCACCTTGGCCGTGGTCGCCGAGCGGGCTGGCGTCTCGGTGCAGACGATCATCCGCCGCTTCGGCGGCAAGGACGGCCTCTTTCTCGCGACGCTCCAACATGCCGGCGCCAAGATGGCGGCCGGGCGGACGGTTGAGCCGTCGGGTGACCCGAAGGAGATCGTCGGCGTCCTCATCGATCACTACGAGGAGTACGGAGACCGCCTGCTGCGCACGCTCGCCCAGGAGGACCGCGTCCCGACGCTCCGGGTCCTGACTGATCTCGGCCGCGGTTTTCATCTCGCCTGGTGCGAACAGGCCTTCGCGCCAGCGCTGAAAGGCCTGCGGGGCGCGAAGCGGGAGCGGCGGGCGGCGCAGCTCGCGGCTGTCACTGACATCTACGTCTGGAAGGTTCTCCGCCGCGACCGCCAGCTCGGCATCGCACAGACGAAGCTGGCGATCCTGGAGCTGCTCGAACCGCTGCTGGAGCCGTCGCCCTGAGCCGGATTCTTGCCTACACCGCACCCTCGCACGGCGAGCTCTTCCCGCTCGTGCCCGTGCTCGACGAGTTGCGCGACCGTGGGCACGAGGTGGCGATTCGGACGCTGGCGAGCGAGGTCGAGGCGATGTGGGAGCGCGGCTTCGATGCGGCCCCGATCGCCGCCGAGATCGAGCGCCAGAGGATGGGGGACTGGCGCGCTCGGAGCCTGGCCGGTCGGTCGGCGCGCGCGACGCGAACCTTTGCCCACCGAGCCGTGTGCGAGCCCCCGGATCTACGCCGCGCGATCGGGCAGGAGCGCCCTGACGCGCTCCTGATCGACGTGATCGCCTGGGGTGCGCTCGCCGCCGCCGAGGAGTGGGGCGGGCGCTGGGCATGCGTCTGCCCGTTCCCGCTGCCGCTTTCCGGAGCTGGACTCCCGCCGGCCGGCCTCGGCCTGCGTCCGGCCCAGGGGCCCCTCGGACGCGCTCGCGACGGCCTGCTGCGCTCGCCCGCCAGGTTCGGCTTCGATCGCCTCGTTCTGCCCTGGCTTAACCGCGGCCGTGGCGATTGCGGGCTGGCACCGCTGCGCCACGCCGACGAACTCTTCATGCGACCGCCGCTGCTGCTCTACATGACCGCTGAGCCATTCGAGTACGCCCGCCGCGAGTGGCCGCCGAATCTCGTCATGGTTGGCCCCTGCGCTTGGGAGCCGTCCTCGGGCGAGCTGCCGCCGGCGCTCGCGGAGATCGAGCAGCCGCTCATTCTTGTCACCACCTCGACCGACTTCCAGGACGATGGCCGGCTCGTTGTGGCGGCCATCGAAGCGCTGGCCGACGGGCCGTTTCACCTCGTCGCGACGTTACCGTCGGCCAAGCTTCCCGATGTTTCGATGCCGGGCAACGCCACGATTCTCGGGTTCACCCCGCACGGCCCGATTCTCGATCGCGCCGCCTGTGCGGTCACCCACGGCGGCATGGGAGCCACCCAGAAGGCACTCGGGCGCGGCGTCCCTGTCTGCGCTGTTCCCTTCGGTCGCGACCAGTTCGACGTGGCCCGGCGGGTCGAGGTCGCCGGCGCCGGCTCGCGGCTGTCGTCCCGGCGCCTGCGTCCCGATCGGCTGCGGGCGAAGGTGGAGCAGGCGCTCGGCTGCAAGGCAGGCGCGGAACGGGTCGCCGAGGGTTTCGCTGCCGCGGGTGGCGCGAAGGCAGCCGCCGATGCCGTTGAGCGTCGTCTGCTCGGCGTTGCCGCCGAGCCCGCTTGATTTCTTAGCCGCCGAAGCGCTGGGGGGATCGGCGGTCGCCTCCGACGGTGAGGTTGGCGAGACGCGCCGCCGGGCGCAGGTGCTGTCGTGATGAGCAGGGACAGGGGTTGTCCTCGCAGGCGATCCCGTCGTCGTCGCCGTCGAGGCGGTGTGGGTCGTACCGCGGCCCGCCGTGCTTGAGGAAGAAGATCTGGGCGGCCTTCTGGGAGGGGAAGTCGGCGCAGTCCTTGTCTCCGGCCGAGGCTGCGGGTGCGCTGGCAAGGACCAGGGCGCCGAGCGCGGCAATCGGGAGCAGCACGGCGAGGAGGCGAAGCGGGGGCTTCATCGGATCCACCTTTCGGTACGCATCGATATTCCATCGGATCCTAGGCCCGCCCGCGGCGAAGGGTTGGGTTCACCGCTACCGGGGTACTCGGCAGGGGTCCATATCTGAGCCTCCAGGGAGGCGCCTCGCGCGCTTCACGGGCGACGTACTACCCAAGGAGGAACCGATGGCGGACTTGAACACCCTCGAGGAGAAGCTGGCCGAGGTCACGGGCCTGGCTGGCGCCGCGATTGAGGCGACGAAGAAGGTCGAGTCCCTGCTCGACAACGACGACCTGACCAGCGCCGTGCAGCGGATGCGCGAGGAGGCGGAGGAGACCGAGCGTCGCTGCGAAGCGGTGGCGGATTCCCGCGACGGCAAGAAGACCGCGATCCTCGAGAAAGCCCGGGAAACGAAGAGCGAGGGCGTGGAGATGATGCGCACCTACCTCGGCGAGGACTCGGACGAGCTCGATGGCTTTGAGTTCTTGACGATGGCCGAGGCGGGCGAGGTCGGCCACTGGGCGATCCTCGGCAAGGTCAACGAGAAGGCGGGCGAGCAGGACGTCGCCGAGCTGGTCGAGTGGGCGCTGCCGATCCAGGAACGGCACTTAAGCGACGTGCGCGACGGCTCGTTGAAGCTCGCCGCCGACGAGGACCCCTACGACGAGTCCTGAGGCGCGATCAGGGCTGAAGGCTCAAGAGGCGCTGCGGTCGCGTCGTCGGGACAGACGCGGGCATCAGCAGAGCCGAGGCACAGACCATCGCGAAGGCGGCCCCCTGCAGCACGATCCCGATCGGGCTGGGGGAGAGGGGGTCGCCGAAGACGACGATGCCGCCGATGATCTGCGTCGCGTTGGCGACGAGGCCCATCAACCCGATCGTCTCGATCGCGCCGCCCTTCTGCAGGGCGGCGACGGTCGTGTACTGGGCGAGAGCCCCGCAGGCGATGGTGACGGCCAGCAGCGAGGCGATCATCGCCCAGGAGCTGCCGGCGCCGCCGGTCAAGCCCTTGATGGCGATCCCGGCGAGCGCGAAGAGCAGACCGGCGACGACGGCGAGGAGCACCCCGCGGCGCGCGGCGAAGCGCTCGGCCCGATGGCCGAGGGCGATGCCGGCGGCGAGCAGGACCAGCCCGCCCTCGAAGCCGACGATCGCCGCCAGGGAGAACTGGGAGCCGCTGCCGTGGAAGTTGGGCAGCGTCACGACCAGCAGGGCGAGGCCGCTGGCGCCGAGGATCAGGGCCAGCCACTGGCGGCGCTCGACCCGGTCTCCGAAGAGGCGCTGGGAGATCACGGCGAGCGATACCGCGCCGCCCGCCAGGACGGCCTGGACGAGGGAGATCGGCGCCATCGAGAGGGCGGCGATGTGGACCAGCCAGGCCAGCGCCGCAAGGCCCCAGCCGGCAACGAACCAGCGTGAGCCGGCAAGGCTTCGGATCGTCGAGATCGGTTGGCTGATCGAGACCGGTTGGGTGCTCTGGCAACCTCGGTGCTTGAAGAGGGACGCCAGGTTGGTCATCAGCGCGACCGCGGCGGCCAGCGCGATTCCGATCTCCACCGGCCGACCCCTACGACTCGCCCGCCGCGAGGCCAAGGGGGGACGGCGCCAAGCCGGACGCCTCGCGGACGGCGGCGACGGCGCCGGTGGAGGTGTGGCAGGCCTGGGCGATCGTTCGGTTGGCCGCCTCGGGAGCACGCCGGATCTCGAATTCGATCAGCCCGGTGCGGCGGATGCGGACGAGATCGTCGCGCGAGCAGTCATCGGGAGCGGAGTCCTGCGCCGCCTCACCGGCGAGCGCGCGGCTGCAGGAAAGGCAGAAGGGCCCCTGCTCGGCGCCGGTCCAGTTCGCCGGCAGGGCGCTGCGCTCGCCGTCTAGCCTGCCGGCCGACACTGCGCAGCGGGCACATTCCCACCTGATCGAGTCGGCGGTCATGCGCTAGGCACCGGCTCCGGCGCGGCGCCGTCGATTGCGCCGGCGCCGGCTGTTGCTGTTGCTGTTGCGGGAAGGCTGGCCATTCTGCGAGGGCTTCTCGCGCGCTTCGCGGCCAGTGCCACCGCCCAGCCCGCTTTCGAGCCCGAGAGCGGAGGTGATCTGGCGCATTTCCTCGGCCTGCTCGGCGAGCACGAAGCTGATGCCTGTGCCGGTGCGCCCGGCGCGGCCGGTGCGACCGATTCGATGCACGTAGGCCTCGCGGTCCTCGGGAACGTCGTAGTTGATCACCCGGGCGACGTCAGGAATGTCGATGCCGCGGGCGGCGACGTCGGTTGCCACCAAGGTCATGACTTCGCCGCGCTCGAAGCGCGATAGCGCTCGTTCGCGCTGGCGCTGGCTTTTGTCGCCGTGCATCGCCACCGCATCCACCTCGAGGCCGCGCAGTCGCTTGACGAGGCGGTCGGCGCCGCGCTTGGTGCGGACGAAGACCAGTGAGCGGCCTGCGCCCTCCTCGGCGAGATGTTCGACCAGCTGGTCGAGCTTGGCGCTCTGGGAGTCGACGGCGACGAAGCGGTGTTCGATCTTCGCCTCGGCGCGCTCGGGCTCGGCGTGGGTGTGGGAGCGGGCGTCGTGGGTGTAGGCGGCGGCGACGCGACCGGTGGCGCCCGCCAGGGTCGCTGAGAAGAAGAGCGTCTGGCGGTCGTCGGGAGTGCCGCCGACGATCCGGTCGACGGCGGGACGGAAGCCCATGTCGAGCATCCGGTCGGCCTCGTCGAGGACGAGGATCCGCACTTCGCCGAGGGAGACGGCGCCGCGCTGGATCAGGTCCTCGAGGCGGCCGGGGGTGGCGACGAGGATGTCGGCGCGCCGTGCCGCGGCGATCTGCGGGCCGAAGCCGACGCCGCCGTAGACGGCGGCGATGTTCAGTCCGCGGACCTTCGCCAGCGAGGCGAGCTCGTCGACGATCTGCCCCGCGAGCTCGCGGGTTGGGGCGAGAACCAGCGCCTGCGGGCCACTCTTCTTCGGCTCCAGCAGGTCGACCATGGGCACGCCGAAGGCGAGCGTCTTTCCTGACCCGGTGGGTGACTGGACGAGCAGGTCGCAGCCAGCGAGGGCATCGCGGATGACCAGCTCTTGGACGGGGAACGGATCGGTGATCGAGCGGGCCATGAGGGCGTCGACGACCGGCTTGGAGGTGCCGAGATCGGCAAAGGAAGCGATGTTGTCTACTCCTGAGATTGAACGTCTGGGGAGATCCTGCGACCCCAAGGCGCAATCAGCACGAGGAGGAAACGGAACCTCTCGGGTGGCGAATCGGCCAAACCCGACCTATCCACAGTAGCAGCGAGCCCGGAATCGGCCCTTTGCGAGCCCTGATGAAGGCCTGCAGCGGTTGCCAGGCCGGGGGGGGATTGGCGCAACGCCAGGCATGGAACCGGGTTTCCAGGGTACGACAGTGTTTACGCAGGTCTTGACTGTGTCTTCGGCAAGGGGGAGGGCGCGATGGTTGGCTGGACGAGATCGGTGGCCAAGGGGGTCGGGGCGGTGGCGCTGCTGGCCGTGCTCGCGGCGACCGCGTTTGCGGGCACGAGCGCGGCCGCCAGCTGGGAGTCGCGGCAGCTCACTGGCCAAGCGGGGGAAACGATGCTGTTCGGCGTTTCCTGTCCGAGCGCCCAGCTCTGCGTCGCCGTCGGACGCAATAACACCCTGGCGACCTCGACCGACCCGACGGGCGACGCTTCGAGTTGGAAGGCGTCCTTCGTCGGATCAGGGTCGTTTGAAACCGGCCTGGAAGGCGGGTTCTACAACGGCGCTCAGATCAGGGGCGTTTCGTGCCCGACGACTCAGCTCTGTGTCGCGGTCAGCTTCGAAGGATTGATCTACACCACGACCGACCCGGCCGGAGGGGGGTCCGCCTGGTCTACGACCGACCTCGCCCCCACCGGCCCCAATCCGCACTTCTATGGGATCTCCTGTCCGGTGGCGAACTTCTGTGCCGCCGCGGGTGGTGGCGGGAAGGTCATCACCACGACCAATCCCACCGGCGGCGCCTCTGCCTGGAATGCGACCCAGCTCGAAACTCCGCTTGAACTGCGCGGGATCTCCTGCGTCTCGGCTGCGTTCTGCGTCGCGGTCGGCGACAACGGGAACAAGATCATGCCCCAGCCGACCGACGTCGGAGAGGTCCTCAGTTCGACGAACCCGCTTGGTGGCGTTTGGCAACGCGCTGAGATGACCAACGGGCAGGGGTCGCTGTACGGGGTGTCCTGCCCCTCGACGACTCTCTGCGCTACCGGGGACCTCTACGGGAACCTGCTCGTCGCAACCGATCCGACCGGATCCGCAGCGGCGTGGAATTCGGCGCCGGGCGGAGGGTCAGTCCAAATCACCGACGTCGACTGCCCCTCGGTCACCAAATGCGTTGCGATCAACAACAACGCCGACGTGATGACCTCGGCGAACCCGCCCGCCGGCGGCTGGAGCTTCACCAACCTCCGCCCCTATTACGGCGTCGAGGAAACGACGCTCTTGAACGGCACCTTCGGCGTCTCCTGTCCGTCCGCCTCCTTCTGCGCGATCGCCGGCGCCGCCGGAACGATCTACACCAGCGAGGACCCGTTCACCGTTACGCCGGACTCCCCTCCAAAAGGCGGCGACCAGAAAGCCGCCAAGAACAAGAAGCGTCCGAAACGGCCGCGCGTCTCGATTGCCCGGGCGCCTTTCGGCGTCGAAATCAAGGGCAAGAGGACCAAGGTGCGACTGCGGACGTTCTTCTTCGCCCCCCAGCACATCCAGGTCCGAGGGTTCTCGTGCAAGATCGACGACCGCCCGGCCAAGCGCTGCAAGTCGCCCAAGTCCTTCACGGTCGGCCTGGGTAAACACGTCTTCCGCGTGTGGGCGATCGGCTGGACCGGCCTCAAAGGCAAAATGGCCTTCGCGAAGTTCGAGGTCTGTCACCCGAGGTCGAGGGGGTTCGCCTGCCGCGGCAAGCCGCTCGATCCCGCTAAACCCCGAGACGCGGAGTTCGATCGCCTCTTCGGACCGTCGCCGTCTGACCACAAGGGTTAGACCGCGCCCTGTGCCGGGGCCGAACCGGTCTCCCAGCCGAGCACCCCGAATCTGGCCCCACAACAGAAAACGCCCCGCCGGGGAGGCGGGGCGCTTCTGGGGTTACTACAGGGAGGAGAGATATGTATCTCTGTATATGTGGATCTGTGGGAGGTGGGTGAGCCCGGTTTGTGTCGTGGGCGCCATTGTGGGAAGCAATGGGGCCAAATTACGACGCGGGGCTCGACCTAAAAGTCTTGGTGCTTCTTACCTCGGCACCTCCACTTGAATCCTTGAACAGCGTACGAACGTATGTGCGATTTGTGTGTGAGAGGGATCACAGATTCCCTGGAAGCGACGTTTTCGGGTCTGTCGGACTGTGGCCTACCCCTCTAAGAAGGCGGTAAACGAGAACTAATAAAAGGCTCGCTGTAGCGTTCCTGGCGTGAAGAAGGCCCGGATAGACGCGGTTTTGGCGGAGCAGGGGCTCTTTCCCTCGCGCTCGGCAGCGGCCGGCGCCGTGCGGGCCGGCGAAGTGCGGATCGGCCAGGACGGGCCCGTCGCCCTGCGGCCGAGCCAGCTGGTCGAGCCGGAGGCGGCACTGATCGTCGACGCCGGTCCCCGCTACGTCTCGCGGGGCGGCATCAAGCTCGAGAACGCGCTCGAGGCGCTCGGGCTCGATGTCGACGGCCGCGATTGCCTCGACGTCGGCGCCTCGACCGGCGGCTTCACCGACTGCCTGTTGCAGCGCGGCGCCGCCCGTGTCGCCGCCGCCGACGTCGCCTACGGCCAGATCGACGCTGGCCTGCGCGGCGACCCCCGGGTCACCGTGATCGAGCGGCTCAATGCCCGCGAGATGGTTCCCGCCTGCCTGCCCTTCGCGCCCTCGCTGGCGACTGTTGACGTCTCCTTCATCTCACTCGCCAAGGTGCTGCCGGCGGTGGCGCGTTGCCTGGCGCCCGGCGGCGAGGTGCTGGCGATGGTCAAGCCGCAGTTCGAGCTCGGCCGCGAGCGGGTCGGTCGCGGCGTCGTCCGCGATGCCGGCGACCGCCGCGAGGCGATCCTCGCGGTGGCGCGCGCCGCGACTGAGATCGGCCTGCCGGTGCGCGGTTTCGCCTCCTCGGGGCTGCCGGGCCCGAAGGGCAACCGCGAGACCTTCGTCTGGTGCGGCGGCGGCGAGCCGGTCATCGACCTCGAGGCGGCGATACTCGCTGTGGAGGCAGACGAGTGAAGACCGCGACCCTGATCACCCACTCGCACCCGCCGGCCGCGACCGAGGCGGTCGCGACAGTGGTCGCCGTCGCCCACGACGCCGGCTGGCGGCTCGTCGCCACGGCAGATGAGATCGGCAAGCACGGCGAGGCGGCCAAGGGGGTCGAGGTCGTCGCCACCGACCAGCCTCGCCCCGACCTCTGCGTCGTCCTTGGCGGCGACGGCTCGATCCTGCACGCCCTGCGCCGCTTCGCCCGCACCGGCGTGCCGGTCTTCGGCGTCAACTTCGGCACCGTCGGCTTCCTCGCCGCGGTCGAGCGCGAGGAAGCCGAGACCGGCATCCGTCGCGCCCTCGCCGGCGAAATCGAGACGATCGAGCTGCCCGGCCTCGAGGTTCAGCTCGACGGTGCCGCCGGACTCGGCCTCAACGACGTCACCCTCGCCCGCCGCCCCTACGAGCGGGTCGCCGAGCTGAGCTACCGGATCACCGGCGAGGAGGTCGGCCATGTCCGCTGCGACGGCCTCGTCGCCGCCACCCCGGTCGGCTCGACCGGCTACAACCTCGCCAACCAGGGACCGATCCTCGCCTGGGGCGTCAAGGGCTATGCGGTCAGCTACATCGCGCCGCACTCGCTGACCGCGCGCGCCCTGGTCGTCGCCCCCGGCGACGTTCTCCACGTCGGCAACGCGGCGGGCCGCGAGGCGGTCGAGGTCGCCGTCGATGGCGAACGGCTCGCCGATCTGCCGGCCGGTGCCGAGCTCGAAATCCGTTTCGGCGACGGCGTCGGCCGCCTCGCCCAGCTCCCAGGGACGAGCTTCTACGGCCGCATCCGCGAGAAGTTCGGCCACCTCGCCGTCTGAGCAAGCCGGCGATCGCCGCTCGATAGCCTGGCCCGCTCACTCAGTCCCCGCACCGGAAGGCCCTATGGAGCGCAAATGGTGGACCCTCGTCCTGGTCTCGATCGCGACGTTCATGCTGCTGCTCGACGTCACGATCGTCAACGTCGCCCTGCCCGACATCCAGCGCGAACTGCACGCCAGCCTCTCCAGCGTCCAGTGGGTCGTCGACGCCTACTCGCTGATGCTGGCCGCCTTCCTGCTCACCGCCGGCTCGCTCGGTGACCGCCTCGGTCGCCGCCGCGTCTTCACGATCGGCTTCGGGGTCTTCACCTTCGCCTCCTTCCTCTGCGGCATCTCCAACGACCCGACCCTGCTCAACTTCGCCCGCGGCCTGCAGGGGATCGGCGGCGCCGGCATGTTCGCCACCTCGCTCGCCCTGATCGGCCAGGAGTTCCACGGCAAAGACCGGGCAACCGCCTTCGGCGTCTGGGGCGCCGTGGTCGGCGGTGCGGTGGCGGTCGGCCCGCTGGTCGGCGGCGTCATCACCGAGAGCCTCGGCTGGGAGTGGATCTTCTTCGTCAACGTCCCGATCGGGATCGCGGCGATGGTCCTCACCGAGCGGAAGATCATCAACGTCTTCGCCGAGCGCCCCGAACCGATCGACGTTCCCGGCCTGATCACCTTCTCCTCGGCTCTCTTCCTGCTGATCTTCGGATTGATTCGCGGCAACCCCGAGGGCTGGGGCAGCAGCCTGATCGTCGCCTGCCTGCTTGCCGCGCTGTTGCTGCTGACCGCTTTCGTCGTCATCGAGCTGCGCAGCGACCACCCGATGCTGGATCTGACGCTGTTCCGCAAACCGGCCTTCGTCGGCGTCTCCGCGGTCGCCTTCGGGCTCTCGGCGGGGATGTTCGCGCTGTTCCTCTACCTGACCATCTACATGCAGGGAGTGCTCGACTTCTCGCCGCTGGAGGCGGGGCTGCGCTTCCTGCCGCTGACCATCCTCGGCTTCATCGTCGCGCCGATCTCCGGCGCTCTCTCGCACAAAGTCCCGATCCGGTTCCTGCTCGGCGCCGGCCTGGCCCTGGTTGGGATCGGCCTGTTGCTGATGGGCGGGCTCAGCGCCGACTCCGAGTGGACGGCGCTGCTAGTCGGCTTCATCGTCGCCGGGATCGGCATCGGCACCACCAACCCCGGCATCGGCCAGGCCGCGATCGCGGTCGTGCCGGTGGAGAAATCGGGGATGGGCTCGGGCATCAACACGACCTTCCGCCAGGTCGGCATCGCCACCGGCGTCGCCGCGCTCGGCGCCGTCTTCCAGTCGCAGATCGACTCGAAGCTGAGCGAGCAGCTGCCGCACGCGCCGGCCGGTCTCGGCGAAGTCGTCGCCTCCGGTGGCTCGCGGGCGGTGGCGGCCCTGCCCCTGCCACCCGGGATCCACGCCAAAGCCGTCCACGCCGCCGACGTCGCCTTCGTCAGCGCCCTCAACGAGGTGATCCTGATCGCCGCCATCCTCTCCTTCGTCGGCGCCGTCCTCGGCTTCGCCCTGGTCCGCCAGCGCGACTTCGTGCAGCCGACCGGGGGCTGACCGCCGGAGCGCTTGGTACACAGGGATCCAATGCTGCGCGAGCTCCGGATCGAGAACCTGCTGCTGATCGAGCGCGCTGAACTGCGCCTCGGCGAGGGGCTGAACGCGATCACCGGCGAGACCGGCGCCGGCAAGACCGTCTTCGCCCACTCGCTCGACCTGCTGATGGGCGGCAAGGCGAAAGCGCAGATCGTCCGGCCCGGGGCCGAGGAGGCCTGGGTCGAGGGGGTCTTCGACCTGCCGTCGGGCCTGATCGACGAGCCCGAGTTCGCCGAGCTGGTCGAGCGGCTGCCGGCCGGCGCCGAGGAGGTCGTGCTGGGAAGGCGGGTCTCGGCAGGTGGGCGGACCAGCGCCTTCGTCGCCGGCCGGGCCGCGACCGCCGCCGACCTGAAGCTGCTCGGCGGGCGGCTGCTCGCCTTCTTCGGCCAGCACGAGCACCGGCGGCTGACGATCTCCTCGGCGCAGCTGGAGGTGCTCGATGGGTTCGCCGGTGCCGAGCACCTGGAGACTCGGGGCGAATATAGGGAGACGCACCGCGAGTGCGGCCGGCTCGTCGCCGAGCTGGCGGAGCTGCGCGAGCGCGAGGGCTCCCGCGAGCGGGACCTCGACCTCTATCGCTACGAGCTCTCCGAGATCGAGGAGGTGGCCCCGGAGCCGGCCGAGCGCGCCGAGCTGGCGACCGAGCGCGAGCGGCTGCGCCACGCCGAGGGCCTGCGCGAGGCCGCGGCGGCTGCGCACGCAGGGCTGGCCGGAGCCGACGAGGACGGGGGCGGCGCCGAGTCGCTGCTGGCCAGGGCCGAAGGTCTGCTGCAGGGCGCTGGGGGCGTCGACGCGGGCCTCGACGCCCTGGCCGAGCGGGTAGCGGCGCTGACGGTCGAGCTCGGCGACGTCGCCTCCGAGCTGCGCGATTACGCCGAGGCGGTCGCGGCCGACCCCGAACGGCTTGAGGCGCTCGAGGAGCGGCTTGAGGCGATCGACCGGCTCGAGCGCAAGCACGGCGGCAGCGTCGAGGCCGTGCTGGCCCATGCCGAGCGCTGCCGCGAGGAGATCGCCCGCCTCGAGGGCGCCGGCGAGCGCAACACCGAGGCCGAGGCGGCGCTGGCCGCCGCCGAACGCCGCCGCGGGGAGCTGGGCGAGCGGCTGAGCGCCACCCGTGCCGCCGCCGCCAAGCCGCTCGAAGAGCGGGTCGCGGCCGAGCTGGAGGGGCTCTCGATGCAGGGTGCGAGGCTCGAGGTTGTGCTGGAGCCGCATCCG
>Ga0207710_10000455_pt1 | contig 26350 bp, 24 predicted proteins | sample KBSS24metaG_FD_184400 | JGI IMG/M metagenome (GOLD analysis project Ga0207710, IMG submission 184400) | Switchgrass rhizosphere microbial communities from Kellogg Biological Station, Michigan, USA - KBS S2-4 metaG (SPAdes) (version 2) | ecosystem: Host-associated > Plants > Roots > Rhizosphere...
TCCCGAACTCAGAAGTGAAACCTCTTAGCGCTGATGGTAGTGTGGGGTTTCCCATGTGAGAGTAAGTCATCGCCAGCTCATTATTCTAACACCCCGGCCTCGAAAGAGTCCGGGGTGTTGCTTTGTGTAAAAGCAAAAAGTAATCAACCCATAAAAATTCAGCGAAACGAAAATAATTTCATCCTATTTCAATCTTTGCTTATGATGTGAACAATTAAAATTGAGCTTCTCCCCATGCAGTTTAAAATCATCGCAGCACAAGACCTAAATACGCATCAGCGAAAACAGATCGCTGAGCTTTGTTTTGCTGCTTTTGATGAAGATCCTTGGAGTCAATATACCTTTATGCAAACCGCTGTGCATATAATAGGCATATTAGATGATCAAATTGTGTCACATGCTTTATGGACAGATAGAATTTTCACCTTAAAAGATGGTATTACTGTAAAAACTGCTTATATAGAATATGTGACTACTGACTACAATATGCGGGGGAAAGGACTTGCTTCACAATTATTAAGATATTTAACCGATCTTTTAACTACTTTAGGTTATGAACTCGCGGCATTACAACCCGAAGATGAGGCATTCTATAAAAAATTAGATTGGATTTCGTGGTGGGGAAGTTTATATATTAAACAAAATGCTTCTACTTATCTGACAGATGAGTATGAAATTATGCTATTTCCATTGAGTACTAAGTTAAAAGACCTATTATCACATGCTTCAGATAATGATTATATTTGCGCAGATTGGAGAGAGGGGGAACTTTGGTAAACTCTCGCTACTTAAAATTTTGAACAAACATTAGCTTTAGTGTTTGGCCGTAAGATTAAAATATAGCCAGAGGCCATATTATTTTTTATGGGGTAGGGGGATAGTTAAATAAATTTATCCAACCTAATAACTTGATTTTAAAATAATTTTTAAATTGTTGTTTGTTAAAAAATAAATCTGCGACAAGACACGGTGTTAATTTGATAATTTAGGCTTTACTTAGCTTTTCTACTTTCCTGTTTATTAGAGAAGCTTATAATGATTCTGAATCATTCCAAATCTAATAAGGATATAACATGTCTACCGATCAGCAATTTCCAACACCTAATAATTTAGGGATCGCAGTTTATTCAAATAATGCAGAAGCGATTGGTAATACACCTTTAGTTCGTATCAATCGTTTGATTAAAACTGGTGCAACCGTATTAGCAAAAGTGGAAAGCCGTAACCCTGCATTTTCTGTGAAATGTCGTATTGGAGCGGCACTAATTGCCGATGCAGAAAAGCGTGGTGTGTTAAAAGAAGGCATGCATATTATTGAACCAACTAGTGGTAATACGGGGATTGCATTGGCTTTTGTTGCAGCCGCTAAGGGTTATCCAATTACTTTAACTATGCCTGCAAGTATGAGTCTTGAGCGTAGAAAAGTATTAAAAGCACTCGGTGCAAATTTAGTTTTAACTGAACCAGCGAAAGGAATGAAAGGTGCAGTTGATGAGGCTGTGCGATTAGCAACTGAACAACCAGATGTTTATTTCCTACCTCAGCAATTTGAGAATCCAGCGAATCCACAAATTCATGTGGACACAACTGGTCCTGAAATTTGGCAAGCAACAGGTGGACAAGTTGATATTTTAGTTGCTGGCGTAGGTACTGGTGGCACGATTACGGGTATTTCTCGTTATTTCGAACAAGTTCAAAATAAACCTTTGTATTCTGTAGCCGTTGAGCCTGCTGAGTCTCCAATTATTACTCAAACTAGAAATGGTGAGAATATTACACCTGCACCGCATAAAATTCAGGGAATTGGTGCAAACTTTATTCCAAAGAATCTTGATTTAGATCTTGTTGATGAAGTCTTGCCTATAAGCAGTGAAGAAGCCATTCAGTGGGCAAGAAATTGTGCAACGCAGGAAGGCATTTTAGTAGGTATCTCAAGTGGAGCTGCTTTGGCGGCAGCTGCAAAAATTGCAGAGCGCCCTGAAAGTGCTGGTAAAACAATTGTTGTGATTCTTCCAGACAGTGGGGAACGTTATTTGTCTTCTGTTCTGTTTGAAGGCTTATTTAACGAATAATATTAATTATAAAAAAGCCCATCATTAGATGGGCTTTTTATTTGATCTTATTTATATCGCACTTTTTAAAGTTTTTTGATGACGTTTAACAGATCGGGCATATTTTTTAGCTTTGTGCCGTGTCCAGAAGCTTCGCTCATATCCAGTTGGTCCCACATTATAATAAGCTGTTGCTTTGAACCAACTATCCGCTGACTGATAATAGTGATTTAAGATATAAGCACCACATTGAATATTTGTAGATTCATCATACAAATTACCAGCACAAGTTTGTTGCCAATAGCTGGGAATAATTTGAGTTAAACCTACTGCACCCGTAGGCGAGAGGGCATTAGTATTGTAACTCGATTCTTGTCTTATGACCGCGGCAAGTAAAAGAGGGGGCACATTATATTGGTCAGCACTTTGAATAATAATCGGGGATAACCGATTTGCTGTGCTTTGCGGAACAGAATAAGCTTTTTGTAGACCAGATGAGAGCTTATTTGAACGCCATGAAAATGAACCACTATTTGGACCTAAGCTTGTACATCCCGTCATTATTGTCATTAAAGCAATTACGAAAAATTTGAGACTCAAAATGTTTATTTGAGTCGCTTTAAAATAATTGTTAGATAAAGATGAGGTAAGCAAAATACAAAACCGATAATCAAATTTCAAATGAAATCATGGTATTCAGCCATACTCAACGGATCAATATAAGTTCTGTTGCTCAGCACAAGCAAATAGTGATAATTTTGTATAATTAAAATGAAAAAACCCCGACATCCTGTCGAGGTTCCTTCGTATTCAGCTTTATGTAGCTAACTCCTGTCAACTACCGCTTCCTGCGTTCTTATTCTTCTTCAATGAGACATCCTGTCTCTCTATGCTTCATATATTATGAAAAAATACTAAAAGTGAATATCCGCAAATCACTGCAAGTTTTGTACGTTTTAACTTACAGATCAACTTTCTTAAATACGATGTCGACTAGTTTCTGGGCTATAGGAGCACAAATCAATACACTTGGAAAAGCCAATATCCATGCAATAATCCAAGCCGATACCCACAATGAAAGGAAATGATGATTTAGTCCCACTACTTTAAAAGTTGAAATACCAGAAACGATAAAAGACATCATTCCAGATAAATTAAGAGGAATAAAAGTCTCTGTGCTTTCATGGTGTTATATCCTTTGATAAGCATTTAAGGTCAATGCAAAATTTTTCCCAAACAGTTGAGCAGTTTTAATATCTCCTTCATCAAAGCTATCGGAATTACTGGCGTGTTCAGCCTGAGCCATTAGGCCTGACCATGAGCCGAGACGGTTAGCTGCTTGAGCATAGGGAATACCTTGATGCTGCTCGGGCAAAATTGGATTACCGACCCATAACATGCCATGTTGCATGCAAAAGGTAAAAAGTGAAATGAGTGTCGACTGTTTATCACCTGAAGGAAGGGAAGAAACTGTAAATCCAGCCGCCAGTTTTCCTTTAAAGCTCTGTTTTTTCCATAGTGGGCCTGTTGCATCCATGAGTTGTTTTAATTTTGAGGCCACTCCGCCTAAATAAGTCGGAGATCCCCAAATTAAGCCGTCATATTGAATTAGAGATTCGGCGTGATCGATAAGTTGTTCAGCACTGAGTAGATCTACTTCAATATTTTCTTGGCTCAATATACCTGTTTGAATTTGCTGAGCAATAAATTGGGTGTGGCCTTGGCGGCTATGATAAATAATGGCAACAGTTTTCATGAGCAGTTTCCTCTTTATTTAAATTTGAAATAGTTTTGCAGTCAGATATAAACCACAGCCAAAAACAGTATGATTAAGCAAACTTTTTACACAGTTCAAAAAGGGATGAGGTGTTTTTGAAGAAGCAAAACCACTACCCATCGCAGGTTGCATAATCAAAAAAGGAATGAGAACCGTGACCACACCAAACAGTAGTGCTGGGTAGAATTGGGGAAGAGTGAGCCAAGTTGACCCAACAAGGAAAATAAAAATTAATGCGAAGATAATCCCGATACTATAGTGAGCCACCCAACCTAATAAATATTCACCCTTAATTTGAGGGCTTTGTGCAATAGATTGATGGACGAGTTTCCCTTGGAATATCCAGCCAACCCAGCGTCCGAGAAAGGCAAAGTTTAAGGTAGGAACCTTAAATATTTTTAGTATTAACAGCCAGATATCCATAATAATTGTTGCGCCTATGCCGAGGAATAAAGCCTGAAAGAACAATGTGGAGAGATTCATTTTTGCACCTTGCTTTTATACCTATAAAACGTGATAAATTTATTGTGCAAGTTAAAGTTCACTTGAAGTCAAGAGGTTGTTATGGATATTGGTGAAGTCGCTAAAAAGGCAAAAGTCACAACAGCAACGCTACGTTTTTATGAAGAAAAGGGATTAATTAAGTCGATAGGGCGGCAAGGTTTGCGTCGGCAATATGGTAAACAAGTGCTTGATCAACTTGCATTAATTTCTTTAGGCCGTGCCGCAGGTTTTTCTTTAAATGAAATTGCCTCAATGTTTGGGCAAGATGGTAAACCAGATCTTGATCGGCAAAAATTAAAAGAAAAAGCTGAACAATTAGAGCAAATGGCAAAGCGATTACATTTTATTAGTCAGGGATTACAACATGCGGCAGTGTGTCCTGCTGAAAGTCATATGGAATGTCCTACATTTCAGAATTTTTTGAAAGCGGCTATTGGTGGGGAATATCAACCAACGAAACTTTTGTGAATCTTGAGCCTATAATTTTTTAATATCCATCTCACAGATAGATTTGTCATATTTTCGCCATAAAGATTTCATCTTTTTGAAGCAAAAACTTCATATAAGCTTGATTAAATTTGCTTAATTTTTTACCAAATGTATAAAACTATGAGCAAAAAAACTTTAGTCGTATTATTATGCTGTGCCAGCTTAGGATTGACGGCATGTAACGATGATAATGATCAAGAACAAACTTCACCTACTGAGAACGTTACCGAACCGACCTTAATTTCTTTTGCCAAGTTACCTGTAGAAACTTATGCTGCTGGCCCAGACTCTGGAGCATCTGTTAAAGGAGCAAATGGAATTTATCCTCCATTTAAAGGCCAACCTGTACAGGGTTTCTCTGCTGCATTAAAAAATGAAGATGGCAGTTATATGGCAATGGCTGATAACGGTTTCGGAACTCAAGATAATTCAGCGGACTTTTTGCTTCGTATTTATAAAATAAAACCTAATTTCAAAACTAAAGTTAAAGGCACGGGGCAAGTTACTGTACAAAGCTTTGTACAGCTGCGTGATCCAAATAAGTTAATTCCATTTAATATCGTCAATGGTGATACAGCTGAGCGTTTATTAACTGGTACTGATTTTGACCCAGAGTCGATGCAACGCACCAATGATGGAACTTATTGGATTGGGGACGAGTTTGGTCCTTATTTACTTCATTTTTCAGCAGATGGAGTACTGTTAGATGCTCCGATTGCTCTGCCAAATCCATTAAATCCAAATCAAGAACTACGTTCACCACAAAATCAGTTTAATAAAGCGCAAATTAATTTTGTAGAGCCTCTAGTTCAGCAAAGTGGTGGTTTTGAAGGAATGGCGATTTCGCCAGATGGGCAGTATCTTTACCCTCTTGTAGAGAAACCGCTTAAAACAATTCGGGAAACGGAAAGACAATTATTGATTTCTCAATTTGATCTGAAGAAAAAAGCCTATACAGGGAAATATTATTGGTTCCAGTTAGACAGCAAGGCAACCAATATTGGTGACTTCCAACTCTTTAATGATAAAGAAGGCATTATTATTGAGCGTGATGCAACTCAGAATAATTTGGGTGGTTATAAAAAATTAATCCGTATTAAATTAAATGAGTCAGGCCAGCCCGTAAATCGTGAGAATTTAGTTGATTTAATGAAAATTGCTAACCCGAACTTATTGTATGGCACGGCAAGAGCAGGGGATATTGGAACAGAACAAGTTTTTGCCTTCCCATTTGAAACTATTGAAGATGTCATTATTGAAAATGGTACAACCCTCACTGTTCTAAATGATAATAACTTCCCTGGCTCTACAGGACGTAACGCAAAATTGGCAGACGATAATGAGATAATTCAGATTCGTTTACCGAAAGCCTTGTTCTAAGCCATATAAAAAATTGTGTTAAAGCTGTGGCGGATTTTATTCCGCCGCATTTATTATAAGAATAAATATTGAATAAACTTTAATCAATTTAATTTCTACATGGTTGTTTTTGCATGTTTTATAAACAGGGAAAATGAATGAAATTCATGTTAAAATGATCGGCTTTCATCTTTAGATGTCTCTCCTCCATCTGCTAGCCGAGATTCGCAAGCCATGTCTACCGCTTATACTATGCAAACTGCGCCAAAAGCGTTGTTTGATTACGACAAATATTGGGCGTCGTGTTTTGAACCAGCACCATTTTTGCCGATGTCACGAGAAGAAATGGACCAACTCGGCTGGGATGCATGTGACTTTATTTTAGTATGCGGCGATGCGTATATTGACCATCCATCGTTTGTATCAGGCGTGATCGGGCGCGTTCTCGAAGCACAAGGTTTCCGTGTCGGAATTATCGCGCAGCCAGACTGGACCAATGCCGAAAGCTTCCGAGTTTTAGGTAAGCCAACGATTGCTTGGGGTGTGACCGCAGGGAATATGGATTCAATGATCAACCGTTATACGGCAGATCGTAAAATCCGTTCGGATGATGCTTATTCTCCAAACAATGAGCCAAACAAACGTCCTGATCGTGCAGCAACTGTTTACTGTCAACGTTGTCGTGAAGCATTCCCTGATGTACCTGTGTTATTAGGCGGAATTGAAGGCAGTTTACGTCGTATTGCGCATTACGATTATTGGTCAGATAAAGTCCGTCGTTCGATTTTGATGGATTCTAAAGCCGATTTGCTTATGTATGGTAATGGTGAGCGTGCCATTATTGATGTGATGCATCGTTTGGCTAAAGGTGAAAAAATCCACGAAATTACTGATGTTCGTGGTACAGCATTTATTATTAATAAACATAACAAAGCTTCAAAAGCAAAGTTTGTTGAAGTTGCAAGTAATGATGTAGACACGATTGGGCGTGTTGACCCAATTATTAATCCTTACGTCATGACTGAAGATATTGATGGCTGTGAGGTTGAAAAAGAAAAAGGTAACTCACTAGCTCAGTATCAAGATTTCCAGAAAGAAATCGTTGCAAATCCGATTGTTCGTGAAGGCGACAAACTAGACGACGATACTCAAATCGTGCAATTAAAGCCAGCACCGTCAAAAGCAATTAAACACAAGTTACCCCCGCGAGAGTTGGCGGTAATTCGTTTACCTTCTTTTGAAGAAGTGTCAAATGATCATGCGCTTTATGCGCATGCAAACCGTATTTTGCATCTTGAGACGAATCCGGGTAATGCCCGTGCCTTGGTTCAACGCCATGGCGAGCGTGATGTCTGGATTAATCCGCCTCCAATTCCTCTAACGACTGAGGAAATGGACTATGTATTTGATTTACCTTATGCACGCTTGCCGCATCCAACATATGGCAATGCACGTTTTCCTGCATTTGATATGATCAAATTCTCGGTCAACATTATGCGTGGCTGTTTTGGTGGTTGTACGTTCTGTTCGATTACTGAACATGAAGGTCGTATTATTCAAAACCGTTCGGAAGACTCGATTTTACGCGAGATCGAAAAAATCCGTGATACAGCACCAAACTTTACCGGCATTATTTCAGACTTGGGTGGCCCAACAGCAAACATGTACCGTTTGCATTGTAAAGATCCTGAAATTGAAAAAAACTGCCGTAAACCTTCTTGTGTATATCCGGGCGTTTGTCAGAACTTGCATACCGATCATGCACCTTTAGTACAGCTTTATCGTAAAGCACGTGCGATTAAGGGTGTAAAGAAAATTCTGATTGGTTCGGGTTTGCGTTATGACCTTGCAGTACTGAACCCTGAATATGTCAAAGAGTTGGTACAACATCACGTTGGTGGTTATTTAAAAATTGCTCCAGAGCATACCGAAAATGGCCCTTTATCTAAGATGATGAAGCCGGGTATTGGTACATATGATCGCTTCAAACAAATGTTTGACCGCTTTAGTAAAGAAGCAGGAAAAGAGCAATATTTAATTCCTTACTTTATTGCTGCACATCCGGGTACTTCAGATTATGACATGATGCATCTTGCAATTTGGCTTAAGAAGAATGGTTTCCGTGCCGATCAGGTACAGACCTTCTATCCATCGCCAATGGCAACTGCAACCACCATGTACTATTCAGGTAAAAACCCACTTGCGAAAGTGGCACGTTATACTGAGAAAGTTGACATTGTAAAAGGTGAGAAGCGCCGTCGTTTACATAAAGCATTCTTACGTTACCATGATCCAAACAACTGGCCATTGCTTCGTCAAGCTTTAAAAGAAATGGGCCGTGCAGATTTAATTGGTAATTCAAAGCAGCATTTAATTCCGACTTATCAACCACAAGGTACTGCCGAAGGTGAATATAAGTCTGCACGTAAGAAAAACTCGTCTGTGGCGGGAGATTCAGCAAAACGTGGTCAGGGGCAATCTCGTTCAGCAGCAGGGCAAAACCGTCCACAAAAAGGACAGGTTTTAACCCAACATACGGGTTTACCTCCTCGCGAGACAGGAGAGAAAAGACCATTTGGTGGGAAAAGTAAACCAAAATCTAAAGCACGCGGTTAATGATAAAACAGGCTCCTAAACGGAGCCTGTTTTGTTTTTTGAGTGTATATTTAAATCATATAATGAGATTTTTGAGGGTTTAAAGTACAAAAAGAGTAACGAAAAATGATAATTTCCATAAATCTGACGAGCTGCACTTGATTGTTGTTGACTCTATGATTATAAATAATGTGAGGGTGGCTAAATTTAAGCCAAGCTTGATAACTACAAGTGAAATTACTAAGTGAACCTTTTAAAGAACGGCTGTGTCGTTATCAATTAAAACAAAGTGTGATCTAGCAAAATCATTATAAAAAACTTAAAGGATTAGGCCCATGTATTATCTAATTACGATCTTATTATTATTTTTGGCTGTTGTTATGGCAGTGAAAAGTCTTTCGCGAAGGCATCAACATGATAGTGCCTTAAAGCGCCGTGCTGTATTAACGAGTCATGAGCAAATGACCTTAACTCGCCTGCAAACAGTTTTACCTAAATTTACAGTTTTAGCTCATGTGTCATTTGATGCGCTATTAACCACAAAATATGCACACACGCGTCGAAAATATCAAAATATGGCTGCTGACTTTGTTGTACTTGACCAGAATTATCAAGTTGTTGTGGTTGTTGTTCTTGGGGAAAGTGGTCTGCGTCGAGCGCATCAGCAATATGAACGTCGACTATTGCAACTCGCAGGTTATCGTGTGCTGCATTATAGCGAAGTACCTGACTACAACGATTTAAGACGAGATTTATTAACTCCTGAAGCTGAGATGGCGACGTTACATACAACTCCGCAGCTAGAGAGAATATCAAATGCTTTTGTTAAGTCTTAAAAATTTAAAAGCAGTAAAAAATTGAGCAATATTTTTAATTATATTGCTCAATTTTAAGTCTATGTGAAATTATAAAAATTATGGAAGTACAGCAACCACGGTCATTTCTACAAGTACGTCGGGTGCATAAAGTTTAGACTCAACACAAGTACGTGCTGGTGGATGTCCTTCACTAATCCATGCATCCCAAACTGCATTCATTGCTGCATAATCTTTTTCGATATCTTTTAGAAAAATGATGACAGAAAGGATATGGCTTTTATCTGTTCCAGCTTCTGCCAATAAGCGGTCAATATTATCTAAGGTTTGCTGAGTCTGCGCTGTAACATCAACGCTTGTATCATCTGCGAGTTGCCCTGCTAAGTGTACTAAGTTACCTGAAATAGCAACTTCGCAGTACCGTGAAGTAACGTGTAAACGCTTTACCGTCATAAAATGCTCTAGAGTGGCTTTATTTAATAGTTTTGATTTTAAGAAGAGTTGCTATGCAGGTGCAAGCCAGTAGAAAAGAATTTCAGTAGATTATTGTGATGAAGGGATATTTAAGCCATGTATCAGAAGAGCCCTGCAATATTCGGATTTGGTCGTCACGCCAATCACAGGACGATATGCCGAAAGTAAAGGTTGCTTTTGGCATGTTGCAAATACATGGGTAATGAATATGCGCTGATTAGGTTACTCTAAACTTGGAGTAAAAGGGAATAGATTTTGTTCAAAACCCACTCTTTTTGGGTGAAAAGTAGCCAATCACCAAAGGTTAAGTTGAAAGTCATCTGCTTGGGTTTGTAATTGATAAACTCCTATACCAATTAAGCGAAATTGGAAATTTTCGGGAATCTGCATTTCATTTAATAATAAAAATAGAACTTGGATTAAGTCTTGTAGCGACTGAATAGGCCTTTTAAAGCTTTTACTATGTTGTAAAGTTTGAAAATTCTTGAGTTTAAGTTTGATATTCACACCACGTGCATTGAGCTGTTTTTTTTCTAGAGTTTGCCAAACTTTTTCGGCTAACCCCTGCCAATAGGGCTGGCATTGGACTAAAGTAAAATCACTATCGAAAGTTGTCTCTTTCGAAATCTGTTGGCGAGCTCTTTCCGCTTGAACAGGCCTATGGTCAATTCCTTGTGCATATAGATAAAGTTGTTGACCATATTTACCGAAGTGGTGAACTAAAATAGCTTCTTCAATTTTTTGTAAGTCACCTAAAGTATGCAACTGAAGCTGCTGTAATTTTTCTTGAGTGACCTTACCGACTCCAGGAATCTTTTTGAGCGGAAGATCCTGAATAAAATTGGCCACCTGTGAAGGTTTGATTACGCATAAACCATTAGGTTTGTTCCAGTCTGAAGCAATTTTTGCCAAAAATTTATTAGGGGCCACACCAGCCGATGCAGTCAGTCCAGTTAACCTAAAAATATCTTCCCGAATATGCATGGCGACTTCGGTTGCACTTGCAATTTGTTTTAAGTTTTCAGTAACGTCTAAATAGGCCTCATCTAAAGACAAGGGTTCGATAAGAAGCGTATATTGCTGAAAGATAGAATGAATTTGAGCGGAAACTGTGCGATATTTTTCAAAATTTGGCTCAATAATAACGACTTGAGGGCATAGTTTTCTTGCCTGACTCATCGACATGGCTGAACGTAAACCAAATTCGCGGGCAGGATAAGATGCAGCGGCAATCACAGCTCGCGGATGGTGAGATGAAATAACAACGGGTAAATGCCTTAATTCAGGGTGTTCCCGTAGCTCGACTGATGCATAAAAGGCATCCATATCGATATGAATGATTTTGCGCATATTATTGTGCTTTCACGATGCCTTGCTGCTGTAAGAATTGGTGCCATTCTTTGACTGAACCCTCATAAACATTTAAGTCTACGGGCTTTGTTATCGCTTCAATTTTACCCTGATTACTATGCTGCCAAAAGAACCATTTTCTTTTATCTTTGAGTTCAGGTTTACCTTCATAATCACGAACCCAAAGTGGTGTATTAGGAAAACTACCTATTAACACAATGTGGTAAAAAGTTTTAGAAATATAAAAGATAGGCTGTTTGCCATAATGCTGTTTTAAGCGATCATGCATGATGCCTATTTCTTTAAGTAATTGTTCTTTGGTATGCGAATTAATACAGTTACCGTCATATTCCAGATCAATAACGGGTGGAAGAGCATCTAATTTTTTAGGTACCGTCGCAATAAAGTTATCTGCTTGGGTTTTACCATCGCGACATAGACGATAAAAATGATAAGCCCCTATATGAAGTCCATGTTCGCGAGCTTTGAGCCAGTTTTCTTGAAATTTTGGATCTTTATAATCACCGCCTTCAGTTGCTTTTAAATAGACGAATTGGAATTTTTCCGGTGATATTTTTTTCCAGTCAATATCACCTTGATGGTGAGAGACGTCGAATCCTTGAACTGGATAATCTTGCGCAACGGCTTTTTGCTGATAGAACAGACCAAAATAAGCCAATACCCCCATAACACATGCTAGGCCAACTCCAATTAAGGTATTGTGGTGCCGTGTAAAAAAGGTTTTTGCCAATTTGGTCATGCAAAACTCATTAAAAATGTGAAGCTCACATCATAGCGTGATTCAAGAATGAGAAACCACGCTAAAAATGCAACGGCTTATACGGGTGTATTTTTTGGAATTTGCCAGAAGATAATTGCAGCAACTACATTGATACAACCGAGGCAAATTAAGGTGACATGGAATGCTGTTGTCACGTGATCGGCACCATAGTAATTGGTAAACACATTAATGAGTGTACCTGCCAGTGCAACACCAATACTCATTGATAGCATCATAATCATCGATAAAAAACTATTACCGCTACTCGCATCTTGCTGAGGTAAATCTTTTAAGGTCAATGTATTCATTCCAACAAACTGTAATGAATTTAATGTGCCAAATAAGAAGAAGTGTAAGGCTCTAAACCAAGTTGGAGTGTCGACTGTCATGATGGCAAAAGAGGCAATACATAATCCAACTAGCGTTGTATTGATCAGCAAAAAACGTCGGTAGCCAATTTTTTGAATAATAGGTCTGACAATTGGCTTTGAAAATAACGATCCTAAGACCAAAGGAATCATCATTAAACCAGCAATAAAAGGTTCAAAACCAAAAGCGACTTGTAGCATGAGTGGTAAAACAAAAGGTAAGGCATTACCACCAAAGCGGGCAAAGAAATTACCTAAAATACCAATCGCATAAATTTTGTTTCTAAAAAGTCGGCTACGGAACAACGCATTTTGATGAGTATGAGAATGATAGGCATACCAAAGTGTTGCGATTATGCCGATTACTAATAGCGAAATGCTAAACCAGTTTGAATATTCAGGGGATGCAAGATGTTCAATACCTAAAGACCATCCGATCATTGCCACAACTAATAATATGAAACCGATCAGATCAAATGTTTTAACTGTAGGCTCTTTGACATTTGGCATTACTTTTAATGTCATTAATATGCCTAATACGCCCATAGGAATATTAATCAGGAAAATCCAATGCCAAGTTGCAACTTCAACTAACCAGCCACCCAAAGTTGGACCCGCCAAAGGTCCGAGTAAACCTGCAAGACTCATTAAGCTCATTGCAGCTAAGAACTGAGTTCGAGGAATGATTTTTAAAAGTGATAGTCGACCCACAGGGAGTAATAATGCTCCGCCTACGCCTTGGATGACTCGGAAAAATAAGAGTTCATTGAGGCTCTGAGAAAGACCACAACCTAAAGAGGCTAAAGTAAAAATAACGATTGCTGATAAGAAAATATTTCTAACACCAAAGCGGTCTGCCAACCAGCCACTTAAAGGAATACAGGCAGCAACTGATAATACATAGGCCACCACTACGCTGTGCATGCGTAAAGGATCTTCATTTAGATGCTGGGCCATTGCAGGAATAGCGGTATTTACAATGGTTGTATCCAATGCCTGCATAAAAAAGCCAATGGAAACCAAAAGAACGAGTAAGCGATATTCAGGTTGTAAGGCTTGGTGAGTCGGCGTGGCATTCATAACATTTGAAAGTTAACGTTTTGGTCTAGTGTAAAACAAATTGATAGTAAAGAAAGTAAGTCAATGTTGAATACCTCTTTAGTTAATCTAAGTACTTTTATTTTTCAAAATTACTAAGCTAAATTATTCTGAAGACAGCAATAAAAATAATTAAAACAAAAAAAGCGGCAGAACCGCTTTTTTATGGAGAGTAGGTAGGTAACTAAACAACAAATCTTTTCGGCATTTTTAAATTTTTAATGACGTTATAAATCTGATCGACATCATCACATACAATTAATTTAGCTCGGTGCTGAAGGGGAAGAAAACCTTCTTGAACCGCATGGTCTAGCTGGGTAATCAATGCATTATAAAAGCCATTTACGTTATATAAAATCATGGGCTTTTGGTGTTGGTTGAGTTGGCCCCAAGTGGCTATTTCCAATATTTCTTCGAATGTTCCTAAACCGCCGGGTAATGCAATAAATGCACTTGCACGTTCTGCCATCATGGCTTTACGTTCATGCATGGTTTCTACCACATGTAATTCGGTTAAGCCTGCATGTGCTACTTCATAATCGAGCATAAATTCAGGAATGACGCCTACAGCTTCTCCGCCGTTTGCGAGAACGCTTTCAGCAACTTGTCCCATTAAACCAATACTCGCACCACCATAGACTAAACCGAAACCTTGGTCAGCAATTCCATGAGCAAGTTCAATTGCCTTTTCTCGGTAGATTGGATTATTTCCTGCACGTGAACCACAATATAATGCAATAAGAGGTTGTTTTGTTTTTACAGCTGTTATTGGTGAATCATTTACTGCCATTGTTAATACGCTATTCATTGCTTTATTTTTACCTTATCACGTTCATATTTCTTGTCTACACTAAGCAAAAAATATGACAACTTTATAAGCAGATTTATAGGAAAGATTCATGTTTTGTATGGGTTTGGTGAATGCCTGTCATGAACAAATAAAAATGATGAATTTATGTTAAATCTTGCCTATACTAAAAATTCGTTTAACAACATATGAACAAATATGGGTAGTGGTTGTAGTCGCTCCGTTTTAATTTTTTGTCCTAAAAAAACATTTTCCCTCCTTTGTATGGGCATGCCGACTGTGTTGCCAAATAAAGATAAAATCCAATCAGCACAGGAGCAGGATCGATGATCTTTGAATGGATGTCTGATCCATCTGCTTGGGTGGGTTTAGCAACTTTAATCGTTCTTGAAATTGTATTGGGGATCGATAACCTCGTTTTCATTGCTATTTTGGCCGAAAAACTGCCGCCAGAGCAGCGAGGTAAGGCTCGAAAGCTGGGATTATTATTAGCCTTGGGCATGCGTATGCTCTTGTTGGCTGCTATCGCTTGGGTGGTTACGTTAACCCAGCCACTTTTCCATATTTTTGATCATCCTTTTTCTGGTCGTGATTTGATTCTATTATTCGGTGGTGTGTTCTTACTCTTTAAGGGCACCATGGAATTGCATGAACGAATGGAAGGCAAACAATTACAAAAAGAAGAAAATCCAGTTCATGCTGCGTTCTGGATGGTCATTGTCCAGATTGTAGTGCTTGATGCTGTGTTCTCGTTAGACAGCGTGATTACTGCAGTGGGAATGGTCAAAGACAAGAGCGTCATGATGTTGGCGATGATTGTTGCTGTGGGTATCATGCTGTGGGCATCAAGACCCCTCATGGACTTTGTCAATAAGCATCCAACAGTCGTTATTCTATGTCTTGGTTTCTTGATGATGATTGGTTTCTCTTTGGTCGTGGAAGGTTTTGGTTTCCATATTCCGAAGGGCTACTTATATGCTGCTATTGGCTTCTCAGTTTTGGTGGAAGTTATCAATCAGAGTATGCGTCGCAATCAGGAAAAGCTGGTTACAACCACAGACTTGCGTTATCGCACTGCCTCAGCCGTATTGCGTATGTTAGGAAGTAAAAGCAGTGGTTCTAGCTCAGATACACAATCTTCTGATAAAGAAGACGTATTAGCGACACAAGCTTTTGCAGATGAAGTTTTTGATGAAGAAAATGGCGCTTACCATAGTGTGCTGGTGCAAGGCGTTCTTGGTTTATCAGAGCGTCCTGTAAAGTCTGTTATGACTCCACGACCTGAACTTGAATGGATTGATTTAGACGACGAACCCGAAGTTTTAAAAGAACGTTTAATGTCAATGACACACTCTCGTTTGATTGTTGCACGTGGTGAGCTTGATAATATTGAAGGTATTGCACTTACTCATAAAGTTCTAAATGGCTTTATTGAAACAGGTGTGGTCGATTTCCAAAAACATTTACGTGAACCTGTCATTGTGCATGAAAATGCTCAAGTACTTATGGTGATGGAGCAATTACGTCAAGCACCGTTACAAATGGCAATCGTTTTAAATGAATATGGTTCAATTGAAGGTATTGCAACGCCAATTGATATTTTAGAAGCCATTGCGGGTGAGTTCCCTGATGAAGATGAGCTAGATGCAGCAGCTGAGAGCTTGGCAGATGGTTCATTAATACTTGAAGGTTCAACGGACATTCGCCACCTATCGCTTTTATTAGGTCGTGATTTGGTCGATGAGAGTGAACAGTATTCAACGTTGTCGGGTTACTTGTTGTTCCATTTAGGCCGCTTACCAGAAAATGGTGAAGCTGTTGAAGCAGATGGTTATCGCTTTGAAGTGATTACAATGGAAGGTCATAAAATTGAGAAAGTTCATATTGTTTCTATCGAACAAGATGAATCAAAAGATTAAATGACATTTTAAGTCTAGAAACATCATAAAATAGCTCAACTCTGAGCTATTTTTTTATTTGAGAAACACAGAATGACTCAACACACTTGTCCATGTGGAAAAGGCAGCTATGCAGAATGTTGTGAGCCTTTACATTTAGGCACAGCAAAAGCGCTAACAGCAGAGCAGCTGATGCGTTCGCGTTATAGTGCTTTTGCATTACAGCAAATTGATTATATTGTGAAAACGACTGCTTTAGGTCAGCAAAATGCGCTTGATAAAGATGCCATTGCAGACTGGAGTAAACAAAATCAATGGTTGGGTTTAGAGGTCGTTAGCACTAAAGAAAAACTAGATAAAACCCATGCACAGGTTGAATTTAAGGCGCATTATCATGATGGGCAGAAAGCTCAGCTTCACCATGAGGTTTCATATTTTGTATATCAGCAACAACAATGGTTTTTTCTTGATCCCACGGTGGATATGCATGTCACTATGAAACAACCTTGTATATGTGGCTCTGGAAAAAAATTTAAACAATGCTGTGCACAATTCATATAACTTTACCTTAAAATACGTGCACCGTTTGGCCTGAGGGAAAGGGCGATGTTACTCACCGTTATTTATATTATTGCGATTACTGCCGAAGCCATGACAGGTGCATTGTCTGCTGGGCGACGGAGTATGGACTGGTTCGGTGTCGTACTGATTGCCTGTGTGACTGCTTTAGGGGGGGGATCTGTACGTGACGTATTACTTGGTCACTATCCTTTAACTTGGGTAAAACATCCTGAATATTTAGTTCTGACTTGTTGTGCTGCATTTGTCACAATCATTATTGCTAAATGGATGCGTCATTTACATAACATCTTTTTAGTGCTCGATGCCTTAGGTCTAATCGGGTTTACCATTATTGGTTGCCAGATTGCCTTACAAATGGGGCATGGTTTTGTCGTATCGGCAGTAGCAGGGGTGTTAACTGGAGTTTCTGGTGGTATTTTACGTGATATTTTATGTAACGATGTCCCGTTCGTTTTCCGCCGTGAGCTTTATGCGAGTATCTCTTTTGTGGCGGTCATCTGTTACTGGATTTGCCAAGACCTAGGATTAAGTTTAGAACTTACCGTTATTTCAACCTTAATTTTCGGTTTTAGCTTGCGCTTGATTGCGATCTATTTTGGCTTGGAAATGCCTAAGTTTATTTATAAAGATGATGATGCAGAGTCGGCTTCTTCAACCGATGAACATTAATTATGCAGAATGCGATGTGAGCATGCTATAACAATTAAATATTGTCTTGCTCACTTATTCTTTCCAGTAGAGTTTTCCTATGGATCTGGTTTCACGTATACAAAATCTTCCGATTGGCAAATTTCACTACACATTATTGTGGGTGGTTGGGCTAGGTTGGATGTTTGATGCGATGGACACAGGCATCATTGCTTTTATTATGACGACTTTAGTCAAAGACTGGGCATTAACACCAGCCGAAAGTGGCTGGATTGTGAGTATTGGCTTTGTAGGAATGGCTATTGGTGCAGTTTGTTCGGGAGCTTTAGCAGACCGCTTTGGTCGCAAGACAATATTTGCGACCACCATGGCAATTTATAGTATTGCCACAGCCTTATGTGCTTTTGCTCCAGATTTAAAATGGTTATTGATTTTCCGTTTTATAGTTGGCCTTGGACTTGGCGGGCAGTTACCTGTTGCGGTGACATTGGTGAGTGAATATATACCCTCACATGTACGTGGTCGTTTTATTGTATTACTTGAAAGTTTTTGGGGTTTAGGCTGGTTAGTTGCTGCGTTAATTTCTTATTTTATTATTCCTAAATTTGGCTGGCATATTGCATTTCTCATGGGTGGCTTCCCTCTGATTTATATTCTAGTGATTTGGAAAAAACTACCCGAATCGATACCGTACCTAATTAACCGTGGTCGTATCGAAGAAGCGCATGCTTTAGTTCAAAAACTAGAAGCCGAAGCGGGTGTTCAAATTGTTCATCACATTGAAGTCATGCCTGTAGCTATACGACAAAAGGTTTCTTTTAAACAACTTTGGAGTGGCCCTTTTGCTCGTCGTAGTTTAATGCTCTGGCTCATTTGGTTTGGAATTGTATATTCCTACTATGGCATTTTCACTTGGTTACCAAGTTTATTGGTGAAACAGGGCTATGACATTGTTAAATCTTTTGAATATGTTTTGCTGATGATTTTGGCACAGCTACCAGGTTACTTGGCAGCTGCTTGGTTTGTTGAACGATTAGGTAGAAAAATTACACTGGCTTCTTTTATTGGTTTTTGTGCATTGTCTGCATATTTCTTTGGACAAGCCGACAGTGTGAACAGCATTATGTTTTGGGGCTGCCTCATGTCATTCTTTAATTTAGGGGCATGGGGAGTGTTATATACCTATACGCCAGAACAATACCCAGCCAATATTCGAGCTTTCGGTTCGGGTTGGGCATCGGCAATGGGGCGTTTAGGTGGAATTTTGGCACCGATCGTTGTCACTCATATGATGGTGGCTAAGAATGGATTTAGCCACGTTTTTATGATGTTTACAGTTGTTTTACTTTTGGTTGCTGCTGTAATTTTAATATTAGGTGAAGAAACCCAAGGGAAAAGACTAGAGTCGATAGGGCTTTAATTTTGCCTAACTTTATAGCAAGTAGCTAAAAATATAGAGAGATGAGACATAATTTGACGCTCAGGTGACAGACTCCCTCTTGTGTCTGTAACATAGCCCACTTAGCATAAGACTCATTTAAAATAACGACTGATTTGGAAGATAAGCTGACTATGACCAGCCTTGCGCATCAAGCGACAGAAAACCGCTCTGTAGCCGAATTTACTGAACAGGCTTACCTGAATTATGCCATGTACGTCATCATGGACCGTGCATTGCCGCATATCAGTGATGGTTTAAAGCCTGTACAGCGCCGTATTGTCTTTGCCATGAGCGAATTAGGCTTGAAAAATAGTGGTAAGCCAAAAAAATCAGCTCGTACAGTAGGTGATGTGCTCGGTAAATACCATCCTCATGGTGACTCGGCATGTTATGAAGCGATGGTATTGATGGCTCAGCCATTTAGTTATCGTTATCCTTTAATTGAAGGACAAGGTAACTGGGGGGCACCAGATGATCCTAAGTCATTTGCTGCGATGCGTTATACCGAAGCAAAACTTTCTGCCTACAGTGAGTTATTGTTAAATGAGTTAGGTCAGGGCACAACTGACTGGCAAGATAACTTTGATGGTTCATTAAAAGAACCTATTACGTTGCCAGCGCGTATTCCTAATATTCTACTCAACGGCACAACCGGTATTGCGGTTGGTATGGCGACAGATATTCCGCCACATAATTTACGTGAAGTGATTAAAGGAACGATTGCCTTAATTCGTAACCCGCAAACTTCAGATGAAAAATTGGCTGAATATATTCCAGCACCAGATTTACCAACAAAAGCTGAAATCATTACTCCGCCAGAAGAATTACTCAAAATCCAGACTACTGGTCGTGGTAGTTACCGCATGCGAGCGGTTTATATCATCGAAAAAAATGAAATCGTGATTACTGAATTGCCTTATCAAGTATCGGGCTCTAAGGTGATTACTCAAATTGCCGATCAAATGCAGGCTAAAAAGCTACCATTAGTCGTTGATATACGTGACGAGTCGGATCATGCAAACCCAACACGATTAGTAATTGTGCTTCGTTCTAACCGTATTGATGCTGAAGCGGTAATGAGCCACTTATTTGCCACGACTGATTTAGAATCGAGCTATCGTGTTAATTTAAACATGATTGGTGAGGATGGCCGTCCTCAAGTAAAATCGATTCGTCGTATCTTGCTTGAATGGATCGAGATCCGTAAAAAAACGGTAACCCGCCGTTTAGAATATCATTTAAACCGAATTGAAAAACGCCTGCATATTTTGGCAGGTCTTTTAATTGCTTATCTTGATATTGATACAGTCATTCGTATTATTCGTGAAGAAGATCAGCCTAAACCTGTATTGATGGAACATTTCAATATTGATGAGATACAGGCAGAAGCAATTTTAGAACTGAAGTTGCGCCATTTAGCAAAACTTGAAGAGATGGAAATCCGTCAAGAGCAGGATGAACTTGCAGCAAAAGCAGCAATTATTCGTGAGCAATTGGAAAATCCTGAATCTTTAAAAAATTTGATTATTGGTGAATTAAAAGAAGACGCTAAAAAGTTTGGTGACGAACGCCGTTCTCCAATTGTCGTGCGTGCTGAAGCTGTTCAGATTAAAGAGCAAGACTTGATGCCAGCTGAACCAGTAACGGTGGTTTTATCTGAAGCGGGTTGGATTCGTGCTGCAAAAGGTGCGGATGTCGATGCAGAAAAATTAAACTACCGTGCCGGAGATCAATATTTAAGCCATGCAGTGGGTAAGACCAATCAACGGATTTATTTCCTTGATGAAACTGGACGTAGTTATGCCTTGCCAATAAGTAGCTTGCCATCAGCAAGAGGCTTGGGTGAGCCATTAAGCTCAAAATTGGCACCTGCAAGTGGTGTGTCATTTATTCAGGTTTATCTAGAAGATGAAGAAGCGGAACTTATTGCTGCCAGTTCATCTGGTTATGGTTTTAAAACGCAAACCAAACAATTAGATACCAATGCCAAAGCGGGTAAAACCTTTTTATCCGTACCTGAAAAATCAAAAGCTTTACCATTAATTCCTACCCAAAACATGTCACATCTGGCTGTGCTCAGTTCAGCTGGGCGACTGTTAATTATTGATTTGGCAGAATTACCAAATTTAAATAAGGGTAAAGGTAATAAGTTGATACAACTTGAGGCGAAAGAGCAAATTTTATCCATGACAACCCTGAACTTAGATGAAATAATTCAGGTGGTTGCAGGTCAGCAACATCTAAAATTAAAAGGTGATGATCTACAAAAATATATGGGTAAACGTGCTTCAAAAGGTCAGCTCTTACCACGCGGATATCAAAAAGCAAATAAACTGTTGATTCAGAGATAAAGCTAGCGTCGGGCAACATAAATACGCTATATATGGCAACATGTTCAAGCAATGAACTGAACTTGTTGGTATTGAATAACGATTAAAAGGACAGCAATTTGGAGTACGTAATTTGTACTCCATGCAAAAAATTTGGCAGCGTCAAATTGTCAAAACTTCTGTCTCATAATCTTGTTCGAAGTGTCATGAATGTGCCAATAAGTTTTAAATATGTTCTGGCACCAAGAAGCTAAAGAATAGCTGGGGCATTGAATAACAGTTATTACTAAGGATTACGAATCGGAGATAATGGCATTATGGAAAAAATTTGGTTTGCAGAATACCAAAAAACAGGGATTCCAGAAACAGTAGCATTGCCTGCAGAAAATACCTCACTTGTTGATATTTTTGAGAGTAATTTCCAAAAATTTGGTTCTCGTGATGCCTTTATCTTTATGGATAAAGCGATGTCATTTAATGAGTTAGAGCTTGCAAGCCGTAAGTTCGCGACCTATTTGCAAAATTTGGGGTTAGCAAAAGGAACTCGTGTGGCAGTGATGATGCCGAATGTGTTGCAATATCCTGTAGTTGCATTAGCTGTCTTACGTGCAGGTTTGGTGTTAGTGAACGTTAACCCACTTTATACTGCGCGTGAACTTGAGCATCAATTGAATGACTCAGGTGCAGAAGTACTTGTAATTATCGAAAACTTTGCCAGTGTTTACCAAAGCATTTTAGGTAAAACTCCAGTGAAGCATGTGGTAGTTGCATCAGTCGGAGATATGCTCGGTACACTCAAAGGTACTCTGGTGAATTTTGTATTACGTAAAGTACGTAAACAAATTCCAGCTTGGAATATTCCTGGGCACGTTAAGTTTAACTCAGCATTAAATAAAGAAAATGCGAGTAATTATAAGCGTCCGACTTTAACTTTAAGTGACACGGCTGTACTTCAATATACTGGTGGTACAACAGGCGTTTCAAAAGGTGCAGAGCTTACACATCGTAATCTTGTAGCAAATTTACTTCAGTGTGATGGTATTTTCCAAAGTAAATTTGGAGCAAACGATGGCGCTAAAGGCGATCGTATTGTTTGTGCATTGCCGCTTTATCATATTTTTGCGTTCATGGTTTGTGCGATGTATGGTATGTATAAAGGTCAAGCAAATATCTTAATTCCGAACCCTCGTGATTTACCGGCCGTTATTAACGAATTACGTAAATATCAACCATCATTCTTCCCAGCAGTAAATACATTATTTAATGCTTTAGTCAATAATGAAGAATTCAGACAACTTGACCATAGCAAGTTAAAAATGGCGATGGGCGGTGGTATGGCTGTTTTACCTTCTACAGCAGAAGCTTGGAAGAAAATTACTGGCACAACCATTATTGAAGGTTATGGCTTGTCAGAAACTTCACCAGTAGCAACTGCAAATCCACCTGCTTCTACTGAATTTAGTGGCACAATTGGTATTCCATTACCTTTAACTGAAGTTGCCATTTTAGATGATGACGGTAAAGAAGTTGCTTTAGGTGAGCAAGGCGAAATTTCGATTCGTGGGCCTCAAGTCATGAAAGGTTATTGGAACCGTCCCGATGAGACAGCTAAAGTCATGACAGCGGATGGTTTCTTCCGTACTGGCGACATTGGTGTGATGGATAGCCGTGGATATACAAAAATTGTAGACCGTAAAAAGGATATGATTTTGGTTTCTGGCTTTAACGTTTACCCAAGTGAAATCGAAGAAGTTATTGCTAAACATCCAAAAGTATTGGAAGTTGCAGCAATTGGTGTTCCAGATGAAAAATCAGGTGAAGTGCCAAAACTCTTTATTGTGAAGAAAGATCAAAGCTTGACGACTGAAGAAGTTTTGAGCTTCGCTAAAGAAAACTTAACAGGCTATAAACGCCCTCGTTATGTTGAGTTTATGGATGAATTACCAAAATCAAATGTAGGCAAAATTTTACGTAAAGACTTACGTAAACCAGCTTAATCATTTAATAAAAAAGCGCCTTAGGGCGCTTTTTTTATTTTATATTTTTATGACTTTTTATAAACCAGCGGTCTATATAAGGACGCCCGATTCCGACCATCCCAACAAAAACTAGCATTGTGCCGAGTTGCAGGCGTAGGTGAGTTAAATCAAGCTGACCATAACTTAAATAATTATCTGCTAAGCAATATATCGTAATCACAATGAGCCAATGCCACAAAGGAAGTCGTTTAATACCAACTGCAATAAAGGTAATTGTTAAAATAACAAAGGTGCCAAGGGTAGATTGCCAATTCAAATTTGCACAAATCACACTCAGTAAAAAAGCAACAATAGGGAGCACGATCTTTAATATGCGATCTATCTGAAGTTGATTCTGCTTTTGCTTATCCAAGACTTCAAACAATTCTTTTTGATCAGGTTGTTGCATACATGGCCCTATTCATCAGTGTTGACAAGTGATTGCATAAAATTTCAGGTAAAAACGCAATGTTATGATAGCATGATCAACAGTATTTTCAGTGATGGATGGCACTATGCAGGGCATCAGCGGCATTATCTATATTATTTTAGTGGCATGTTTGCTGCCATACGCATTTACCGTAATTGCAAAGGTTAAAGGTGGTTTTCAGCCTGTTGATAATCAAAACCCAAGAGCTTTTTTTGCCAGAATAACTGGTGTGGCTGCCCGTGCAAATGCTGTACAACAAAATAGTTTTGAAAGTTTACCCTTATTCTTAACGTCTATTTTAATGGCCGAATATATGGTCGTTCCGGAATATTTTATTCTGAGATTAGGTTGGGCATATATTATTTTAAGAGTTATTTATGGGATCTGTTATTTAAGTAACTGGGCAACTTTACGCTCGATTGTGTGGTTCTTATCTATATTGTGTCCAATCTTCTTATTAGTAGTCACGATTAAACTGACTTGAGTGTCATTCTGTCATCATTCATATCAACTTTCGCGTGTGCGCATTGTATAATCGGCATCATTTTGATGATATCCACGCTATAATCGAGTGGATTTTACATCTGACTTCATAACGAAAGAGTATTGATATGAGTTACAGCGATATCCCAGCAGGTAAAGATGCCCCAAATGACATCTATGTCATCATTGAAATTCCTGCAAATGCAGCCCCAATTAAATATGAAATCGACAAAGATTCTGATGCATTGTTTGTAGACCGTTTCATGGGCACAGCAATGTTCTATCCAGCGAACTATGGTTATGTTCCAAATACTTTGTCTGAAGATGGCGACCCGTTAGACGTACTTGTTGTAACTCCACACCCTGTTGCTGCTGGTTCTGTAATTCGTTGCCGTCCAGTGGGCAAATTAAAAATGGAAGATGACGGTGGTATCGATGCGAAATTAATCGCTGTTCCACACGAAAAATTGTCTCCACTTTACAAAGATGTGAAGGAATATACAGATCTTCCTCCATTGTTGATTAGCCAAGTTGAGCATTTCTTCAGTCACTATAAAGATTTAGAACCAGGTAAGTGGGTAAAAATCAGTGGTTGGGAAGGTGCTGATGTTGCTAAAGCTGAAGTACTAAAAGCAATTGAAGCTGCTAAATAAGCTTTGATTTATAAGCTCAGAGTTTCTCAATTGATATTCTGAGCCTAATAAAAAACCTACATCTGTTGCCAGACGTAGGTTTTTTTATACTTGATAGATCTATGAATTAGAATAATTTCACAGGAATATCAAGGAAGATACGCCATTCGTTGGTGTCAGGCATATAGTCTGTATTATAAGCGCTGTCTGCACGGTAGATCGAATTACGTAAACGTAGGCTTGAACCTTTAGCAAAACCACTTTGAACCGTGTATTTCACTTGGTTGAAGAATTCGCTTTCGTTTGAGTCATCTGCACCGTTAGATGTTTTGATATCCCAACCATATACATAAGCTGTAGTCCAGTTTAAGCCTGGTAATACACCTAACTTACCAAAGTCGAGACTATATTGGATTTGTGCAGATTTTTCATCATTACCGATGAAGTCAGACAGGTAAGAGTTTGGCAAATACACACTTTGGCCGCCATCTTGGTTCGCACCATAGTTATAGCCAATATTACCGCTGTTTTGTTGGTAAGCTAACATCACACTATGTGGGCCAGTCGCATATGTTCCCGAAAGCGCCCAAATATTATTGATTTTGTCTTCACCAGCCGGGCCAGTTGTATACCAAAGTGCAGCATTTTTATCAAATTTAGTATGATAACCACTGAAGTCATAAGTAAGTGAGCTATCATTGGCAAGCGGTTGCTTGTAGTTCACATTGACATAATGACGATCAAGTTTATCTTTTACATCAACACCATAGTAAGAACCGCTGATTTGATCATCAAACTTATATTTTGCACCCCAAACAACAGCACGGTCTAAACCATTTTGGTCAGTCGCAATTTGGTCAGAATATTGGTTTTTAGTGAATTTACCAGCAATTACTTCTAAATCTTTGATTTCATGACTGGTTAACAATGTACCTGTGAAATATTCAGGTACTAAACGTGCAGTGTTACTTGCAAGTACAGGAATATCAAGAACTTGTGTACCATAACGTACAGTCGTATTCGAGAAACGAGCTTTTACGTTAGCGCCACCACGAGCCCAGTGATCATAAGCTGAACCATCGTTGTGTTGTGGAATCATGTTATTACCAGCGTTTTTATTTTCGCCGATTTTAAATGAACCGTCACCAACAACACCAACACCGAAACCAACAATACCTTTAGTAAAGCCAGAGTCGATATTTACCATTGCCGTTTGAGCAAATGAACTATTGTCTTTAACTTGTACAGTTTTACCTGAATTGCTATTAACATAGTTGGTTTTATCACGGTTGATATAACCTGTACGGAAGAGAATAGAACCGTTCGCATCTTCAACAAATCCTTTTGCCTCACTTTGCTCACTTGCCTGAGCTGAGGAAATTATTGCCGCAGAAATGAGAACTGCTAATGTAAGTTTTT
>Ga0207710_10000459_pt1 | contig 26128 bp, 32 predicted proteins | sample KBSS24metaG_FD_184400 | JGI IMG/M metagenome (GOLD analysis project Ga0207710, IMG submission 184400) | Switchgrass rhizosphere microbial communities from Kellogg Biological Station, Michigan, USA - KBS S2-4 metaG (SPAdes) (version 2) | ecosystem: Host-associated > Plants > Roots > Rhizosphere...
CGCCGCGCCGCGGTAACTGAACCGCGGCAGTAGGGCCGTTGCCTGCATGAAGCAACCCCCCGCGAGTAGCGCGCCTGTGCGCAAAACGCGGCGGATGTCGGTGGCGTAGGGCCGTGCGCCCATGATGATGAGTCCTTTTGAGTCGCTTTGTTGCAACAACTGTTCCCGTCAGGGCGGGCGAGTCATAGGGGCAACCATCCAATGGTGTGAGAATGCAGGCTCTGGATATACAGGCGGTCCGTAGTCTCGGTGGCTCCCGTGGTTTCGGGATAGGCGCCACTCGGATCCTGCAAGTCCACAGTGACTCGGCCATTCTCGTCGATTGCGAACACGTGCCCGTAGGACTCACCTAGCGGTAACAGGAACCGCGGCAGTCTCAACAGCACTTTTCTCATGAACGGCTTCCCGGCCAGCGAGTCGGCGGCTGGATTGCGGGGTTTGAACAGTCCGATCCAGATTCGACCGTCACGACCGCGCATCAAGTTGTCCGGGTAGCCCGGAAGATTGTCGAGTAGGACCTTCGCCTGCGACGAACCAACCCGAACGTCCACGTCATTGGCGCCGGCATCTACCTTCCAGATCCGGTAACGGCCTGTCTCGCTCACAAAAAGCGATTGCCCGTCCGAGGACATCGCAATTCCGTTGGCGAAAGAAAAGCCGTGGGCGACGACTCGCGTGGATCCGCTCTTAGGGTCATGGGCGAGGACGCGACCGGTCGCAGCCTGCTCCATGATGTCGAGAACGCTCGCTTCATATGTTCCGCCCCAGTCTGCCGGAGCGAAGCGCCCGGAGGCATCGGTGAAGTAGATAGTACCGTGCGGCGACACGACGATGGAGTTGGCATAGTGGATTCGGTCACCGGCGCTCAGCCGATCGGCCAGCACACGCACGCTCCCGTCAGCGGGAGCGATGAGTAGCAACCCTTTCATCGCATCCGCCGCGATCATGCGCCCTTGCGCATCGAAGTCGAAGCCGAGTACACGTCCGCCCGTATTCGCGAATGGCTCTTGGTGCTGGCCATCGGGATCCATGCGCACCAGACTGCCGCTCGTCATCGCCGCATATAGTTTCCCATCCGGGCCGATGGCCATATGCTCCGGGCCGAACTCGTTTCCAATGTCGATCGCGCGAAGTCCAGACAACTTCGTATTCGTTGCGTAGACGCCCGAGTAACCCGGCGGAGTCGGTGCACTCCATGCGACGGGCTCCGCGGGCACCGGCCAGAACGATAGGTAGGCGGCGAGCGTAATCACGACGACGATTGTGATAGCGCTGATCCTGCGCGCGATTCTGTGCATTTCCTTATTCCTTCCGCACGAATGAACCGTGAAATCCGAGTGGAATCGAACTCGACACGCTTGCGCGGGCCACCAGCTCCATTGTTCGAGCGTCGATGACCGCAAGTGCCGATGACTCGGAATCTTGCGACGATCCGACCGTGAGCAGAACGCCGTCGTCCTCGCCGTCGCCTCCGGGCCGTGAGACGAATAGCGGTTCGCCGAATATATGTGTGCCATCGCTGAACGAAGTTGAGCCCTTCGTTTCGATGTCGATTTTGACGATGGCCGAGGCATATGCGCCTCCGGCCACGTAACCGTCGGACGCGCCATATGCGAAGCGATATGGACGACCGACGACTCGCTTGTAGTTGATGGATGGAAACTCGAAGCCGACGTCACTGAGCTTCTCGACGGTGGCACGTTCCGCTCCCGGCCGCATGACGATGCGAATGAGCGAAGGCCGCAGCTCAGGCAGCGCGGCGATCATGCGATCGGTCCGCAGTGACGTCATGATGTCGGCATTCGGATAGGCGAGCAGATCGAGAACCACCTCGTCACCGCGTTCGAAAGCGTTCACCGTATGAAAACAGAAGAATGAATCCGCGATGTGCTCGCGCACCCGGCCACCCGACCGGTCTATCACAACGAGCCGGGTTCCCGCCCCCGGACGCCATTCGAAGTGATCGATGTAGCCCATGCTGGACCAAAGCATCTTCGTCGGTGTGACGTCGTAAGGCTGGGCAACCAGGATGGCGTGCCTGGGTGTCAATCCAAAAGTGTGAACATAGGGAACACGTTTTGTCTGCCACGAGCCGACGAGGATTCGCTCTCGGGCCGCGGGTGCGTGCTCGTAAACCGAAATCACCCCAACAACACCGAAGGCCGTCGCGACATTGACTACCTTGGAGCGCTCGAAGTCAAAGTGCGGATGGGCGGTCATGATGGCCCGGCTGAGTCCGTCCTTCGAGTAGGCCACGGGTCGGACGGCGGCGAGGGTTTCATCGTCGATGACCATCTGGCGATCACCCTCGGTCATCGCCACGAGCTCTGGTCCCAATCTCACGATGTTCACATTGGTGTTGTCGGAGATGCGGGGGATCGGCTCGAAAACTCGCCGCAGGAGAGGGCGTGAGGTTGGTGTTCCGAAGGATCCCAGCGTTGCCTTTCCTCGCCGGGCATCGCGCGCAGTTTCCGAGTCCAGCAATCGTGATCGAAAGTCGATCGTTGAGTCGCCGATGCGGAAAGAATAGATCAAGCCGAGGCCATCGAACCAATGTTGTGCACGCCAGCCGTTCGTCTCGAATATCGCGGGGCAGGTCCGTACGACCTCACCGCGAAGCCAGTCTGGAAGACTTCCTTCGATCTTCGCCGGAATGGCGGCATGGTTCTCGGGTGAATGACGGAACGGAGCGAGGGTTTCGATGGATCGCATAGGCGATACGCGCGCGTTCATGTTTGCCTCCTTGTGCCTCACGGAGATACGAGGTTCGAGTCCATCGCGATGCTAGCACCGCCTTCGATGACGCAGGATGGTTGTCCTGACATCGTGGCGCGCTCCCCTATCCCGGACGTAATCATGCAGGCATCCCGGCGCGGACCCGTCCTTCAGTGAGGTTGTTGGCGCGAGCGTAGGCAAGTACATACTTTGCCAAGGAGCCCGCGGAAGGTGGAGGGCCGGACGGCGGTGGCTGAGATTTAAGGCGCTGGCCAAACGCGTCATACCGAGCACGACGCGACCCCGTGCCGCATCGAACCTGCGTTCACGAGCCTTCTACTGCCAGCTCTACTGCCAGCGGCGGGGGCTTGGGGGGATGGAAGGGGACGGACATCTGCAAGTAAATCAGCAAGTTGCTGATTCCTAAGAACCCACTGTCGGGTCAAAAGCCCTTCGAGGGTTCGAATCCCTCTCTCTCCGCCAAAATTAATTAGGCATGAGCGGTTACGCGGCATAGGTCCACTCTAGTGTCGCGCCCGCAAGAAGAGAGGGATAACGCCCGTAGGGTCAGCTATGCGGGGCGGGTTGTGGATAGTGTCCTGGTGGCCGCTCGGTCTGAGAGTCAGAAGATCTAACACCCGGAGGGCGGCCCCGAAGGGGCGAGGCGCGCAGCGCCGAGTAATCCCTCTCTCTCCGCCAAAATTAATTCGGCACGAGCGGTTACGCGGCTTAGGACCACTGTAGTGTCGCGCCCGCAAGAAGAGAGGGATAACGCCCGTAGGGTCAGCCGGTCGGCATGAGCCATCCTTAGCGTCCTGGTGGCCTTTCGCCCCGAGCTGCTCGTGGATCTAACATCCGGAGGGCGGCCCCCGAGATTAGGTCTGCCGATCCGACAGCCCAAATATCGGTTCCCACACGCAAATCCTGAGGGCATCAGGGCTTGCGGACGCTCACTCGGCGACTGATGACAAGCCGTCGAAAAGCGCGAAGCGCAGTGCATTCCAGACTATAAGGTTAATGGATAGGAGAGGAGGTTGTGATCAGGGAATCTGAGTTGCAAGGGCCATGTTGGCCGCCTAGAGCCCTTGCCAATCGCCCATCGTCCCTGCGCCCAACCGCCCGACCCGCACGCGAAGCGCTGGATACGGATCGAGTCATTGACCGCCGGGACGAAGGACCGTTCACGACCCAGGGGAGCTAGTCGCCAACGGCAGCTATCGGGTAAGCGCAACTTACCGCTTCGGGAGGCGTCGGACAGCCAATCATATGTCGTCAGGTGTGACTGGCATTCACCAACAGTTCCGTCAACCGTACTGGTTCATCGAGCATCACATCATGTCCACAGGCTACTTCGTGAGTGCGCCACCCGATCGCCTTGGCCTTTTGATAGAACTGCGCAAATGGCGAATGACCACCGGCCCAGGCTTTGGCGAATATGTAGTCAATACGCTTGATCTGCCCTAGCCGACCGGCCAGCTCGATCGGTTGTTCGAAACACGCCAGCGACTGTGACGTGCACTGGCTATCAACCCAATCACGATCAGCGGGATTTACGCCGAAAGCTTCGGCCGAGATAGGCCTGACCTTCCAACCATCATGAAGCTGCTCGGGCGCGATTGGCGCATAGTCAACGAGGCGCTTGCCATTCTCCGGCACGAAAGCGTCGAGGAAAACTAGTGATCGGATCCGCTCGGGAAGTGCATCGGCAACACCGGACACCACGAAGCCTCCGTATGAATGGCCGACTAGGACAAAATCGGTAAGCTCTTCCCAACGAATCAGGTTGGTGACATCGAGTGTCTGCGTGCGCAAATCGATTTGGGCCGACAAGAGGTGCGAGCGCTCGCCTACGCCGGTCAGTGTAGGCGTGAAGATCTGATGCCCTTGCGCCTGCAGCGCCGATCGGACCCTTTGCCAACACCAACTTCCGTGCCATGCCCCATGAACCAGAACAAATTTTGCCATAGCGCCGATCTCCCCCGATCTCTGAGAATTGTATCTCTAAACTTTGTTTAACGGCACAGCGGGCCCACTGACCACGTCAGTCGACCGCGACGTCTGAACGGCCGCTCTGTCGCCGGCAAATTGCCGACTGCGCAGCCATTGGGACGGCAAAGGCCGGCGATGCGCGCGCTCTCGATGACTTGACCACGTCGCCATGATAGGACGATGGATGCTTGCTGTGCGATGTGAAACGGCGCAGGCCGGATCTGCGGGTTCTGGCGCATTCGCCGCATCCCAAGATGGGCCACTCCACCGGATCAGGTAACAGATTTTCAAGCTAAGGCTCGGTCCCGAGTTGCTTCGATGACCGTGCGCGCCAATGACGACACTGAGACTCAGTGGAGCGAGTGCTGCCCGAGAAGCGCCCTCAGACTGCCGATGTCCTATCTCTCAGGAGCGGTTGAGCTATTGAGGCGCCGGGAGCCGCGACGGAAATAGTCAGGGGAATCGCCGCGCAAAATTCGGCCCCCCGTGTCGGTCCCCCGCTCTTGGCCAGTATGGTTCCAGCGTGCAACTCAACCAACCTCCGGGCCAGCCATAACCCAATTCCCAGTCCGTGTTTTGCGAGATTGTTCTCCTTGGTGACATAGAAGGCATCGAAGATGCGTGGCAGCATCTCAGCAGCTATACCGATACCCTCATCTCGCACGGATATCAGCGCGTACTCATTTTCGCGGATAAGCGAAACGTCGATCCTCGAGCCGGCGGGGGAATACTTGACGGCATTATTCAGCAGGATCGATATCACCTGCACAACCCGAGTGCAATCGATCTGGCCCACTAAAGGTGCCTCAGGTATATCGACCTTCAGGATGTGCGTTCCTTGTGTGAGCCCCTCGCAATTCGCATCTACAGCATCCTGCACGCATTGCCGGATGTCGGTAGGGACGCAGCTTATTGAAAGGCGATTCCTGGAAATGCGCGCGAGGTCGAGCAGGTCGTCGAGCAGTCGCCGCAGATGCTGCGCCTGACGGGACATCATGGCTGCAACGGGTGCGAGGTTGGCGTTTGTTGCACCCAATGCCCGCACGATGTGCACACCATTGACGATCGCTGCCAATGGACCACGCAACTCGTGCGATAGCGTTGCTAAAAAGGCGTCTCTGCTGGTCGAATGCTCGCGCGCCTGGCTCTCCAAGTGTCCATGGCGCCTGACGGATTCACCGAGCGTTTGATCAATGGACTCATTGAAACGGGTAATTTGGGTTGGATCCGCCTGAATGTCGGCCGATCGATGCTTGATCCATAAACGCAGAATGCTCGCGCGCAGTGCGCGGAACTCCCCAATCACTTGATCGACGGTAAACCCGTCGATAATCCGGAGAGCCGCATGCTTTTCGGCTTCGCTTGCTTCGACTGTCGTGAGTGGCTGCCTTCCCTGGGCCTTCTCACTTTGCTCGAAATCGGTTTGCGGCGCGTCCATATCGTCAGCCACAAACCGAAGCAATGGCAATATATGGTCACGAAGCTGATCAACGTTCAGCTTTGCTGCCGCAGGCGAACAGGTGCGCGCGAAAGCTTCCCATTCTTTCGCGATCTCCTCCGAATGGGTGCGAATAAAATCCGACAATCTCATCGGCAAAAAATCCAATTGGCAAAACCACTCCGTTGCACGCGGCGCGCGGCTAGTTAGCCCGACGACATTGATCGGCGCTGTCCTACCGACGCACCTCTACTCCGCTGGCATCGGTAGACGAACCGTGAACTCGCTTCCGCGGCGGAGGCCGGCGCTTGCGGCGGTTACGCGGCCACCATGGCATTCGACCAAACTGCGCACCAAGGCGAGCCCGATACCGAGGCCCGCATCCCCGCGCCGCGAACACGGATCTGCCTGGACGAAGAGATCGAAGACGTGCGGCAGGACATCAGGGGCAATGCCGATGCCCGTGTCGCGAATGCTCACCGTGGCCTCGTTCTTTTCCCGTTCCACGGACAGCTCCACCCTGCCACCGGCTTCGGTGTACTTCGCCGCGTTGATGAGCAGGTTCACAAATACCTGCTCCAGTCGCGTGGGATCAGCCTGCAACCACACGGGCGCCTCCGGGAATGTTGTGGTCATTCGGTGATTGCGCTGTTGCATGGCGAATTCGACGCTCTGCGCAGCATGAGCTGCGACTGCGCACAGATCGATCCGTTCGCACTCCATGCGCAGGTGGCCGCTTCGCACCCGTGACACGTCGAGAAGGTCTTCGACGAGACGACTCATCTGCCCAACCTGACGTTCGATGAGCGTGCGCGCCTTCACCGCAGCGGGACCCACGGACGTCTCCATGCGCAGGATGTGGGTCGCACTGCGGATCGCACCGAGAGAATTGCGCAGCTCGTGGGAAAACACAGTCATGAACTCGTTGTGCCAGCCGTCCCTGGTGCGCAACTGCTGGCCGCACGACGACAGCGGCCATAGTCGGAAGTAATCCGCAAGCTCAGGGGTACTGCATTGGAACATTTCAGCGAGGCCGACGTTATGCCTGCTGTAGACAAGCTCGCTGTGGGCCCAGTGCCCGTTAATGTGCTTAATGCCACCGTCGGCATAACCAATGGATTCAGACTGGTCATTCATGGCTTTCCCCGACTGATGATTCGATAGTCAGCACGCCCCCAATCCGATCAACCCATCCCTGGCCAGCAGATCATGGTCATTACGATTGTGTCTCGCACCATTGCCATCATCGCGAAACTAGCAGGACGACCGGGAGGGTCTGTACGTCACCGCACACAGCTAGCGAGCCCCATAACCGCGACCAACGTCTCGTCGCAGCCGCGGCGCGCGACCGTAAATGTCCCATAATTCTAACGAGATAGCGCCTTGCGCAAGCGAGGCACCAAGGCCTATGTACGCTCCAGTACATAGCCGGAACGCGAGCGGCTGTTCCCCTATCTGAAGCTCGTTACGCTGCCGCTCGGTAAAGTTCTCTACGAGTCAGGCGACACTGCGTCACATCTATTTTCCGATCGACTCCATCATCTCGCTTTTGTACGTGCTCAAGGACGGCGCCTCGGCCGAGATCGCAGTTGTCGGCAATGACGGCGCGATTGGCGTTGCGCTCTTCATGGGCGGTGAGACCACGACCAACCGCGCCATCGTGCAAAGTGCCGGATCCGCGTACATGTTGACGGGCGCGCGGCTCTAGGAGGAACGAGCCGGTGGGCTCACCGTGTCGGACACGACAATCAGACACTCCGCGTCGTCCGCGCCGGGTACGGGCGAATTACACTCTGCGCACAAAGTAGACGATGAGAAGAAGGATCAGAATGGTTCCAAGAATTCCGCCACCGATGTACATGCGACTCTCCATTGATTTATGAGACTGCATTGAACACTGGATCGAGGAGTATCGTCGGGGCGCTGCCGCACATACGCTGACATTGGTTGCTGCCGATCGCGAATGGGCAAAGGGCGGCGGCCGCGTTTCAAAGGTTGCAGTTGGAGCTGATGTCAGCGGCGTTGCAGCGAAGCAGATTGCATGCGAGGCCTGTATCTCCAAAGTGTAACTTGGGGGACTTGATCAGTCGCTTGGCGCGATTGTTGAACCACTGAGCCAGAGTGGTTTTCCGTGAGGCTGCGCCCAGAAGATCACGTGTTCCTGCGCGAGCGTGTAGCGGCACGCGGAATGGCGACTGCCACTTATGCTTCCATGGTGTTGCGCGCACAGCTCCGGGCTCTGACTCCGTTGCCGGAGTCCTGAGAGCGCTTGAGGGTTTGCGGGATTACGTGAAGGGGCCAATGCTGGCGAACGTGAAGTCGTGGGAGAGCGGCAATGCCGAAACGACTCGTTGACTTGCGATCTCAGGTACGCCGCGGCTTCGCCGCGGAAGCCGGCGGGGCCCTGACGTTATTCTCGCTTCGGGCCTCGGTGTGCCGGTATCAACCACCCACACCATTACCGGCGCCATCGTGGGAGTCGGAGCGACCCAGCGACCATCATGATCGTGCAACCTCGGAACGTATACGCTGCTCTTCGTGGATGTCGGCCAGGGACAAGTTAGTCATGGTGGCGATCTGCTGAAGGATAGGGTGCTCAGCACCCGAAGGCATGCGCAGCGCGTGCACCAGCTCCCATGCGCGGATACGGACTCCGGGGACGTTTAGCTCTGCGGTCTGCTCAGCCACATCGAGGCGCTTACGCTCCAGCCGGGCTGCTACGTCGAGCTCGCGTCGCCGGCGGTAGTCCATAAATGTCTCTTGTCCGCCGCGAAGATAGCTGGGACGCCGGTCCGGAACCACGTTGCTCGAAATCATGTTGTCTCCAGAAAGTTAGTAAGTCTAAGCGTGCATCCGGTTGCCACCCGGTCGCAGATGGAAGAGGTCCAGACACGTGTGGCAACCAAGATTGGGCAATCGCGACGGGTGCGTCTGTGCGGAAGAGCACGCAGGTCCCCCGCGTGCAGGCTGTTCGATGCACGCCGGCGACGCCTGGGGCTACGACAGCGCAGCCTTAGGTGTGCCGGCATGCCGGTCATCGCGCCGAACAAACTTCGATTGGAGCTGGGTCCGATGCACCCAGTGCAGGTGATCGCCGACGAGATCCGGATTTCACAGGTGCTGCGCAATCTCCTGAGCAATGCGGCGAAATATACCGACGCGACCGGACTCATCACGGTCGCCTTGCGGTGCGAGGCTGCCGATGCCGTAGTGACGATCTGCGACACCGGGATCGGCATTCCTGCCGACCAGCTGGAAACGGTCTTCGATTGGACAATTTGTAGTTGCGGCCGCAGTGCTCTGGCTGCGGGACCCTCGTTTGCGCCTGGCGGCTCCATGAGGGCAGGTTGCCCCCCCACCCTCTGCTCATTGCAGTAGACAGTCTGTGCGCCGGCACACCAACCAAGGTCACAGGTGTCGTGACGCTCCGCGGGAAGTACGTCAGCGAACCGGTATTGCGACTACGCTCGATCCGGAAATGGGTTGCAACCCCGCCATGCCGGCCTGTGTGTCACTCACACTCAGCGTATGGATTTCGACTCGCACGATGGTTCCGGGCGCGCGCGCCGGGCTCGAAGAATGCGTGCCTGTCACGTCCACTTTCCTTGGCGTGAAGCAAAGCCGTGTCCGCATTCCTTATCAGTGTGTCGGCATCCGTTCCATTGTCTGGGAATACACTGATTCCAACACTCGCGGTGACCTGCAGATCTTTTTCCAAAACTCGGTGCGGGAGTCTCAACGCGGCGAGGATTTTACCGGCGCTTACGGCGGCGTCTTCCTTGCGGGTCACTTCCGACAGGAGAACGACGAATTCGTCTCCGCCATGGCGGCTGACGGTGTCCGTGGTGCGCACGCAAGCTACCAGGCGGTGAGATATCGACTTCAGAAGGGCGTCACCAATCGCGTGGCCCTGCGCGTCGTTTATGGGCTTGAAGTGATCCACATCCACGAACAGCACCGCCAGCGACGTGTTGTGACGCAGCGCAGCAGATATCGCCTGCGTCAATCTATCATTGAGCAACATGCGATTAGGCAGCTCTGTGAGAAAATCGTGTTGGGCCAGATATGACATTCTAAGCGACATGGCGCGCGCAACGCTCACGTCACGGAATACGATCACAGCACCTACTACCGCCCCATCCCCGTCGTGAATTGGCGTCGCGGTATCCTCGATCGCCGACTCATATCCGTCCCGGCGAATCAGAACAGCGTTGGCGCTGAGGCCGGTGGCCTCGTTGCGTCTGATCGCCATTGCCAGAGGATCCGCAGCGATTTCACGACTGATGCCGTCTATGATGTGGAATATTTTCCGAAGCGGCTGGCCGCAAGCCTCCAGTCTGGGCCAGCCTGTCAGCCTTTCCGCGACCGCATTCAGGTACGTGATGTCGCCAGCAACATCTGTACTGATGACCGCGTCGCCGATTGAATCGAGTGTCATCTTGGCGCGCACACCTTCCATGAATTGCGCCTCTGCGAGCGCCGAGCGCGCGAGCATGCTTTTCGCGGACCAGGATAACGAACGTTTGACAGGGGTCCGTTGTTTTGAAAGGCGAGGCCGGCCATGAACCCCTGATAGTGGGTCAAATTCGCCCTCATAGCCGGTAGAGCCCAGAATCAGGATGCTCACCGAGGCGCGAAGCAGCGCATGGATCGTATCGATACCTTGGCTGTCCGCGCAGAAGGGATCTACAACGATTGCCTGGGTTCTCGGCCCGTACGGCGGTCGATTGGACGCATCTGCGCTTCGGCTCACGCACTTCATCTTGAACCGTCCTGCGCCGGCTCTGAGAAGGATGCGCCGTACGGTTCGGGCCGCTGCGGCGCTCGCTATGACAAGCAGTGTGTGATGGGTCATGGCGTCTTCACGGAATTCTGCAGTTCCTCTCTGCGTGGGGTATCGCGTCAGGATCCGCCGGGTATCCTGCGCGTCTGTGCGGTACCGAACATGAAACCGGGCACGATTGCGGCCTTTCGTCCATGTGGCCGAGAGCGAAGGGCGAAAAAGACGATCCCATGTCCGCGGCCGCTCGAAATCGCGTCCCGTTGCCCTCTGTTCGCCAGCGTACATTGGTGTCCAACCGGTCTATACTGTCAGCGTGGCGCTGTGGTCGTCGGTCACCCGTGGGGTCAATCATGCTTACTACCGGCAGTCCGGCACAGAATCACTTGCTGGCTGCGCTCTCAGCCGCGGAGCAGGAGCGGATCTTCCCACACCTGCGGCTCGTGCCGATGCCCCTCGGCAAGGTGTTGTATGAGGCAGGTGATGTCCTGCGACATGTCTATTTTCCGACCGATTCGATAATCTCATTACTGTATGTATTGGAGAATGGTGCCTCTGCGGAAATCTCCGTCGTCGGCAACGAAGGGCTGATTGGTATCGCGCTTTTCATGGGCGGCGAAACAACCCCGAGCCGCGCCATCGTGCAGAGCGCCGGTCACGCGTTCCGTCTGATCGGACAGCATCTGAAGGACGAATTCCATCGCAATGGCTCTATGCAGCTGCTGCTTCTGCGTTACACGCAGGCGCTGATCACGCAGATGGCGCAGACCGCGGTGTGTAACCGACATCATTCGGTGGATCAACAACTCTGTCGTTGGCTGCTCCTGTCTCTCGACCGCTTGTCGTCCAACCAATTGACGATGACGCAGGAGCTGATCGCCAACATGCTGGGTGTTCGCCGCGAAGGTGTTACCGAGGCGGCGGGAAAGCTGCATAAGCTCGGTGTCATCCGCTATGCTCGCGGCAAGATCACGGTGACCGACAGGCCTATGTTGGAAAAGCTATGTTGCGAGTGTTATGCGGTAGTGAAGAAGGAAAGCGACCGTCTGCTGGCGCCACACCCCGGCAGCAAGATGGCTGCAGAGTGAGGGGGATTCTTCCGAATCAGAAAACTATGCGCAGCTAGAGGCATCCCACCCGCGCTTTTCCACTACTCTGCGCGATTATCGACGTTGATCGAGCCGAGTTGGCCCATGATCGACTCGGCCATCTGAACTTCTGAGTCATCACTCGTATCTACAGCGACGACTGAGCTGCCGCCGCGGCCTGTTTCGGCGTCGTTGCCGGCGTGCTCCTTTTCCTCTGACTCACCAAACAGATTGGAGAAAAAGTTGCCCACACTCGCCATCATTCCTCGGTCGGTCGGGGTGTCCGCGTCGGGGCGGTCGGAGCTCGCCGGTGTTTGCAGATGTATGCTAACGTTCGTAAAGCCGCGGGCGAGCAACTGATCTACCGCGCGTTGCGCCGTCTGACGATCATTGAAAGTGCCTGAAATGGTTTGCATTGGATGTCCTGTAGGGTCAAGGAATTCAGTTGATGAACGAACGGTGATACCGGACAGCAGCGTCGCGGCAGTTGTCCAGACCGTCTGAGGGGTGTCGAACGCATTCGGAGATTCCGGCGAACGATCGATGCCGTCGTTCACGTCGGTCAATCTAGCGGATTCCTCGCATTGGGTCCGTTCGATACCACACACACATCCTCGACCGTTCGATACGTTCGCTATCGAACAGTTGGAGTGACCGTCGCCTGGTATATCTACAGGATATGCAGCATTCGGATGGCGTCACAGTATTCATTGAGCACGGCAATGCCCTCATCTGCTCAGGATTGATGGCTATCCTTCGCAAGCAGAGTGGGTTCGAGCCGGTCGCTTGCAAGCCCGGCTGGAACGTGGAAGGTGGGACGTCGCGTGCGCTCGTCATTGCAGACTATGAGGCCGGATTGCGACGTATCGAATCACCCACAGTCGGCTCTCAGCGAGTCGTGATTCTGACCCACCGCGAAAGCGAAGCAGAGATCTGCCACGCGCTCGAACGCGGAGCGCGGGGATACCTCCTGCTTGACGTCAGTCCGGGAGATCTGATGGAGAGTTTGAAACTCGCTCACCAGGGCGGAGTTGCATTGGCACCGTCAGTTGCAATCCGCGTCGCTGACAGGCTGAAACAGAGGCCACTGACGCAACGGGAGCGGGACGTGTTGGCGCAGATGATTCTGGGTCTGAGTAACAAAGTCATTGCGCTGAAGCTGATGGTCTCGACAGGGACCGTCAAAACTCATGTCAAGTCCATCCTCGGGAAGCTTCAGGCCGTGGGCAGGACTCAAGCGGTGACGATAGCGCAGGAGCGTGGGCTTCTGGCTCCCGAGACTGGGGTCTTGCGACGCATGGCCACTCTACGCGGCCAGAATCTGATCTACGGTAAGCAGATGCACAGAAGGGAACCGCGAGATGTAGTGCCCGTCCTCGAGGTGCCGGGCGACTTCGGCCCCTTCATGGTCTGACTATGAAAGCATCCAACTATCAGATGCGGGGCGCACGCTCAACGTGACGGCGTGCTGGCAGTCGCTGCAACCATCGCGCGTTGCACATTCGGGACATAACACTTGACCGTTCCAGGTCGGTGGTTTGTCCTGGCGCTCATCAAAGTCATGACTCGGCCAATGCGTGCAGTTGTGACACCAGTGCGAGATGCTCGAATGCAGCGGGATCACTCAGGAATGCATCCCTCACCGCGCCTCCGGAAACCATTCGCACAATTCCACTCATTGCCCGAACGGCCGATGTAGGCGTTGGCCGGCACAACCATGGCAATACACGTGGCCTGTTTGCGGCTGAAGCCCCGCTCGCACTGCCAGTCGGTTCCGCTGGCATCCAGATAGGCATTCTTCGGTACGACAATCGCGACGCATGACTCGCTCTGTTTGGTGAAGCCGCGTTCACATTGCCAGTCGTCCCCGTAGCGTCCTAGATAGCCATTCGAGGGGATTTTGACTGGCGCGCACGTCTTCCCGGACGGACGAAAGCCACGGTTACACTCCCATCCACCGCCGCCGGTGGCCAGTTCGATCGAATAAGCGTTTTCCGGCACTAAAATCCGTGTACAGCCGTGCTCGTTCTGGTGATACCCCCGATTACATCGCCATCCGCTGCTGAACGAGTAGTCTTCGGGATAGGCGTTATCCGGGACTTTGACAGCGATACAACCCTTTTGCGCCTTTACATACCCTCGATTGCATTCCCATTCGTTGCGGGAAGCGTCGAGATAGCCATTCAGAGGAATGACGATGGGTATGCACGTCTGCGCTCGTTGAGCGTAACCTGCGACGCAGTCCCAGCCACCGCCATAGCGCCTGGCCTCAGCGTGAATCGGTAATATGCCTGGAACCGTTTGAGCCGAGGCGATTCCCGCAACGGCGACCAGGAGTGCGAAGTATGTAACGCGCGCCACGGCTGCCGAGCGGGGATTCGTTGGAAAATTCCTGATCATGTTCGGTTGTGCGCCCTGTTTCGACTGAAGTGACGGGGCTGCCACGGAGTGCGGTTGGATACAGTGAGGCCGCACCAGTGCAATGGTCTAGCACTAATGTTATGCCGAAGCTCGCCGTGCATCGGTGCGGAGGCGTACACAGGCAAAGATATTCCCGGCGCAAATGCACCGGGAATATCACGTAGCTCAGTAGCGCGCGTTTCCACCGGCCGAAGACGGCTTGTCCTGCGCCTCGTTGATCTTGAGTGCGCGCCCGTCAAAGTCCTTCCCATTCAGCGCCTGCATCGCCCGAGAAGCATCCGCGCTGGACATCTCGATGAAACCGAAGCCGCGGGGACGGCCCGTGTCACGATCGTTGATCAGTGAGAGCTTCTCAACAGTGCCATGGGGGGAAAATAGATTGCGAACGGTATCTTCAGTGGCAGTGAAGGGAAGATTGCCGACATATAACTTGGTCATGATTATCTCGCGAATAAAGGTGAAAGGACGCCAGCGCCCACAATGGAGCGTTGCAGCGGTTCGAGAGGATTTTGAGATGACGCTGTGGCCTATTGATATGCGCCAGGATGCGCGAGGCCGAGGAGGCAAGGCAAAAAGATCACGAGACGGGCGTACTGTAGCACGCTTTGCGCCAGGAAGTTGAAACGATTCAATCCCGGCCTCTCAGCTTCGATTTGTAGCATGACTCGCTCGCAGGTGCGTGCACGGCAACAGTCATTCGTGCGCCGCCGTACAGATCATGTTGGCGAATGCGAGTAGCGTGCCCTCCAGTACGAATCGGAGCACATATAGTCATGAACATCCTAGTCTGGCTCGTGGTCGGTGGATTGCTCGGATGGGCGGCGAGCGCCCTCATGCGAACGCAGGAGGGCATTCTGCTCAATGTCGTGGTGGGGATCGTCGGCGCAGCGCTCGGCGGCTGGCTGTTGAGTCCGGTCGTCGGGGTCTCAACCATCAATCAAAGCAACTTCAGTCTTCCGAGTCTGCTCGTCTCTTTTCTGGGGGCCGTCATGCTCCTGGTTGTCGTCAACTTCATACGGCGCGGCACGCGCGGCTAACAGGGGTCTCCCATGAAACGAATCAAACCTATAACCACACTGTTCTGCGGCCTGGCATTGCTGATGAGTCTGGGCTGCGCCTCCACGCGTACTCATGAGGGGACGGGCGAATACGTCGATGACAGCGTCATCACAACCAAAGTGAAAGCCGCCATCTTCAATGAACCCGGACTCAAAGTTTCCGAGGTGCAGGTTGAAACGTTCAAAGGTGTCGTCCAGCTGAGCGGCTTCGTGAGCTCGCGCGCCGATATCAAGGACGCTGTACGGGTTGCGAGCGCAGTGAACGGTGTCAAGTCGGTCACCAACGACATGCAACTCAAGTAGAGATGGTGCTCGCGGAGAATGCTGCCAATCCTGAAATTGACGAACGATGAAACCGGGCCTGCGGTCCGGTTTTTTCGGCGTCGTGCCAAGCTGACATGAAGATGCGAGCCTCGTTTTCTCATCCCGGGCTCGAGTACACAGCATTTCTCTTCGAGCCGCTCGGCGACGACCGCAATGGTGTACCGCTCGCACTGGCCTCGATTTTGGGCCGAATGAGCCTGGATCCCTGGAGTGAAGCTGCATCCCTGGCTGCGATGCCCACCGATGTCGCAGCGCATAAGCTGGCTTCAATCATCGAGGCGATGCCGCACCAGGTAGTGCCGCGCGTGGAATCAAGCACATTGGCTGAGCGACTCATCAGGCTGTTACCCAAACGGCCGGGTCCGGCGGCCCCCGCAACGCAGCCGTTGGCCGATGCTCGAGCAATCGAGCGGCGCCCGCTGTTCAGATACCTCGTTTGGCTCGCCCTGTTTTGTGTCTTGTTGATCGCTGCAAGATTCGGCTGACATTGTGGCGTGGCGAGGCATCCGCGCCTTGTAATTCCTCAGTTGCGTCCCCATTTCAGTGTTTGTTCAAAAGAACACTCACCGCCTGCAACGAGCATCCAATATGAAGATCCGACCCCTGCACGACCGCGTCATTGTGAAACGCCTGGAAGAGGATCGCATCTCTCCCGGCGGCATCGTCATTCCGGATACGGCGGCTGAAAAACCCGTTCAAGGCAAGGTCATCGCCGTCGGCAAGGGCCGGATTCTCGACGATGGGCAGGTGCGTCCGTGCGATATCGAGGTCGGCGACGAGATTCTCTTTGGCAAATACAGTGGCGCCGAAGTGAAGTTTGAAGGCGACGAGCTCGTGGTCATGCGTGAAGAAGACGTCATGGCCGTCATAAATTCCAAGTAGATTTACCCGAAGGACACGACCATGGCAGCGAAAGAAGTTAGATTCAGCGATGATGCGCGCCAACGCATGTTCAAGGGTGTCAACATCCTTGCCAATGCGGTCAAGGCCACACTTGGCCCGAAGGGGCGCAATGCGGTGCTGGAAAAGAGCTACGGCGCACCCACCATCACGAAGGACGGTGTATCGGTTGCAAAGGAGATCGAGCTCCAGGACAAGTTCGAGAATATGGGCGCGCAGATGCTGAAGGAAGTTGCTTCCAGCACTTCGGACGAAGCTGGCGACGGGACGACGACCGCGACGGTTCTGGCGCAGGCGATCATCCGCGAAGGCCTGAAGGCCGTCGCATCCGGCCGTAACCCGATGGACATCAAGCGCGGCATCGACAAGGCTGTGATCGTCGCTACGGACGAGTTGAAGCGCCTGTCAAAGCCCTGTAAGGACTCCAAGGGGATCGCACAGGTCGGCACAATCTCCGCGAACTCCGATGAGTCGATTGGCCAGACCATCGCTGATGCTATGGCAAAGGTGGGCAAGGAAGGCGTCATCACCGTCGAAGAAGGCCAAGGGCTCGAGAACCAGCTCGAAGTGGTTGATGGCATGCAGTTTGACCGCGGCTATCTGTCTCCCTATTTCATCAACCAGCAGCACAGTCAGACGGCCGAGTTCGACAAGCCGTTCATTCTGTTATGCGACAAGAAGATTTCGAATATCCGCGAGATCATTCCGCTCCTGGAGACCATCTCGAAGGCGGGCCGCCCGCTCATTGTGGTCGCCGAGGACCTCGAGGGCGAAGCGCTGGCCACACTGGTCGTCAACAACATTCGTGGCATTCTCAAAGTAGCGGCGGTGAAATCCCCGGGCTTTGGCGATCGTCGCAAGGCGCTGCTGCAGGACATCGCTGTATTGACCGGCGGCACGGTAATCTGCGATGAGGTGGGTTTGTCGCTCGAGAAGATCACCCTGGAGGATCTGGGCGAGGCCAAGAAAATTGTGCTCACGAAAGAGAACACGACGATTATTGATGGAGCCGGCAAAGCGGCGGACATCAAGGCCCGCGTGGAGTCGATCCGCAAGCAGGTCGAGGAATCGACCAGCGACTACGACAAGGAGAAGCTCCAGGAGCGTCTCGCGAAGCTCTCAGGCGGCGTCGCGCTGATCAAGGTCGGCGCAGCTACCGAGATGGAGATGAAGGAGAAGAAAGCCCGCGTCGAGGACGCCCTGCATGCTACGCGCGCAGCCATTGAGGAAGGAGTCGTCCCGGGCGGCGGAGTGGCACTGATCCGAGCCCTCAAAGCACTCGATAAGTTGGAGGGCGCCAACGAGGATCAGACGGCCGGCATCCGTATTCTCGCGCGCTCGATCGAGGAGCCGTTGCGCAACATCGTTGAGAATGCCGGCGAGGATCCTGCAGTTATCCTGAACCAGGTCAAGGCAGGCAAGGGTGCCTACGGCTACAACGCCGCGACAGGTGAGTTTGCAGATATGCTCGAAGAAGGCATTCTCGATCCGACGAAAGTTACGCGGCTGGCGCTGCAGAATGCTGCCTCCGTCGCGGGACTGTTGCTCACGACTGAGGTGATGATTGCCGACAGCCCGAAGGTCGATGTGCACGCCGGTGGCGGCATGCCGCGCGGCGGCATGGCTGGGATGGATATGTAGGAAGTATGTAGGAAGGACGTGCTCTGAGCGCGAGGCGCACGGCTCGGAGCATGCCCCTGCGGTGACCCAAAGCGTCCGCCTGGGGTTGCGTGCGGCGAAGCCGGAGTAGCGGCACTAAGTGTGCTGCCGTACGGAGCGGCGTTGCACTTTGGCGTATCGTCATGGAGGTGGTCAGATTGTGCGCCGTCGGGATGCCCGGCGGGTGGGGTCGAAGCCCATCGTCCTGAAACCACGGTGGAGGCCGCACTTGACTACTACCTATCGAATCGCGTTCATTGGAAATTCTCTGCCGCGTCGCTGCGGGATCGCTACCTTCACAACCGATCTTCAGCACTCCATAGCCGCTTCGCGTGCGGTCGCCGACACCGCCATCGTGGCGATGAATGATGGCGATTGTGTCTACGATTATCCTGCTTCAGTGCGTTTTCAGGTCCATGAGGATGATCCCCGGCAATATCTAAGCGCCGCCCGGTTCCTCAACGAGGCGAAGTTTGATGTCGTGTGTCTGCAGCACGAATTCGGGATATTCGGCGGCGAGGCCGGCTCGCGGATTCTGGGCCTGTTGGAAAATCTGACCGTACCGCTCGTGACAACCCTGCACACTGTCCTGGCGGAGCCGACGTCAGCACAACGGCGTGTGTTGAGGAAGATAGCCGATCTGTCAGCAACCGTAGTGGTCATGGCGGAGAAGGGACGCCAGTTGCTGAATACAGTGTACGCAATCGCGCCGGACAAGATTGAGGTCATCCCGCACGGCATTCCCGACTGCCCCTATGTCGAGCCCGATGCCGCAAAGCGGCGTTATGGGTTCGAGGCCAAACCGGTCATCCTGACTTTTGGTCTGCTCTCGCCTAACAAGGGCATCGAGACCATGATCGCGGCCTTACCGGCGATTCTCGAAAGCCGTCCGGATGCGGTGTATGTTGTACTTGGAGCAACGCATCCCAACCTGGTGCGTCACGAGGGGGAGGCTTATCGAGCCCGCCTGCAGGCCCGCGCAGTCGCGCTGGGTGTCGAGGAGCACGTGGTTTTTCTCGATCGCTTCGTCGATCAGGCCACCCTCGTGGATTACATATCGATGTGCGACGTTTATGTCACGCCCTATCTCAACGAATCACAAATGACCTCGGGTACGTTGGCGTATAGCTTCGGTGTTGGTAAGGCCGTGGTCTCAACCCCATACTGGCACGCACGTGAATTACTTGCGGATGGCCGCGGTATTCTGGTTCCGTTTGCGGATTCACAGGCACTCGGGAGCTCAATTGCATCATTGTTGACCGATGACGCGCGACGCAACGCATTGCGCAAGGAAGCGTATTCTCACAGTCGCTCCATGACCTGGCAGCGATGTGCCGAGAGGTACCTGGCGACGTTCGCCCGGGCTGCCCATGGCAGTCAAGACAAGCTCCTGGTACTGCACAGGGAAGGCGTGCCCCGCGCCAACGGTCAAGCTTCACCACAGGTCAATCTCGGCCATTTTCTGGCAATGTGCGACGATACGGGCTTGTTTCAACATGCGGTCCATTCAGTGCCCGACCGCTCCCACGGTTATTGCGTCGACGACAATGCACGGGCGCTGTTGCTGGCGTGCGCATTGACTTCGTCAGACCAGGAGCGTCTGTCTGAAACGGTCACGGCCCGATTCGCAGCATTCATCCAGCATGCGTGGAATCCGCAGACGCGCCGGTTTCGCAACTTCATGAGCTTCGATCGACGCTGGCTCGAGGACCAGGGCTCAGAAGACAGTCATGGTCGCACGCTTTGGGCTCTGGGTGTCTGTTCCCGAAGTGATGCCAACCCGTCACGACGCCGTTGGGCGAGCGCTCTGTTCGCGCAAGGCTTGCCGAGCGTGCGCGACTTTACGTCGCCGCGCGCCTGGGCCTTCACGCTCCTTGGCCTGGAAGCCTTCCTGAGCTCAGCGGATCGCGATACTCACGTAGTGGAGATTCAGCATCTGCTGGCTCGCAGGTTGCTCTCAATGTTGTCGACCGTCGCGACTGCTGATTGGGTCTGGTTCGAGAATGAGCTTGCCTACGATAACGCCCGGCTGCCGCAGGCCTTGATCGTAACCGGAGAATCCACTTCTACCGCGGCATACATCGAGGCTGGCTTGCGCGCGCTTCGGTGGCTCACAGCCGTGCAGACGAGCGAAGCCGGCTATTTCCGGCCTGTTGGTTCGCAGAGTTTCGGTGTTCGGCGTGAGCGGCCCCGCTCATTCGATCAGCAGCCGCTCGAAGCGGCCGCCACCGTTGCGGCTGCTCTGGCTGCCTGGCGGGCTGAGGGCGATCTGCACTGGCGTGCCGTGGCAGCCGCTGCACTCGAGTGGTTCTTTGGCACAAATGACCTTGCTATCGCATTAATTGATCCCCGCACCGGTAGCTGTCGCGATGGTTTGCATCCTGACCGGGCCAACGAGAACAATGGCGGTGAGTCCGTTGTGTCCTATCTGCTTGCACTCGTCGACGCGCGCGACCTCACGCGATTTGCGGGAAACGTTGCAAAACCTCTGCGCTCTCAACCTGCTCCGGCGCGGGTTCATTGACGCGCTCATCGCCAATCCGGAAGTGATCCTTGTCAAAAAGCACGTTTTTCAACAGGCAGGCCTTGCACCTGCGTCCCGACCCCGCGCGCGTAGTGGTTCGCCCGTTCAAGCCGGCCACTGAACCGCGCGATTTCAATCCAACAGACAAGTCTCGTGCGAATCATATCGTCGAGCGGGTGCTTGCACTTGATTCCGCAACCGTCGCGGCGCAGCTGGCTGACGTGCTGGAAAGCTTCCTCGGTCGGCATCGCAACCTGCTGCAAACATTTGAGTCTCGGGCACTGGAGATGGAGGTAGCCTTCGAGGGGCACGTGCCCTTCACGTTGGATCAAAGGCGACTCATAGGTGCCTATTTTCTCCACGAGTATTCATTCGAGGCGGCGGCATTGTTAAATCCGAGCATCGTCGGCCATCCCGATCAAACAGGGGTGCCTGTGGGTGGCAGGCGTTTCATTCTCAGCCTCCGGGCCGTGGGTGAAGGCCACATTTCCTCGCTGACGTTCCGGACAGGTTTGATTACGGCGGATGGAAACGTCAGCGTCGACCTGCCCGCACGCCTGGCTGGCGTTCCAGACATAGTCGGGGCCGCACCGCTGCCGGATGCAGATCGAGTGGAGCTTGCATTCAAATCGGGCGGCGATTTGAGCGAACGGGTGATTTTTCCGGTACTGGCATCCCAATCCAACGGCATCGAGGATGCACGCTTTCTCGAATTTGACGACGGTGGCGAGAAGATATTCTATGCGACCTACACCGCTTACACCGGAAGAGCCATTCGCTCGGAGTTGATTGAGACCCGGAACTTCGAAACCTTCCGAATGACGGCGCTAAAAGGCGACGCGGCCCGCAACAAGGGCATGGGTCTGTTTCCGCGTCGGATCAACGGCCGGTACGCCATGATCGCGCGCCAGGACAATGAGAATCTGTACCTGATCTACTCGGACGATCTGCTCACGTGGAATGGCGGACGAGCCGTTCTGCGACCGCATTTTCCGTGGGAGTTTGTCCAGATCGGTAATTGCGGGGCTCCGATCGAGCTCGATGAGGGATGGTTGCTGTTGACGCATGGAGTGGGGCCTGTGCGCCGCTACTCGATTGGCGCAGTCTTACTCGATAAAGCCGATCCCAGCAAAGTTCTTGCACGCTCCAGCGAGCCTCTGGTCAGGCCGGATACTTCTGATCGGGAAGGTTACGTGCCCAATGTGGTCTACACGTGCGGGGGGATGCGCCACGGAGATCGAATCGTTCTGCCATACGCGATCTCGGACACCTTCTGCAGCATTGCAACCATGAAGATCGCCGCACTTCTCGACAACCTTCAGGGTTGATCTCGTAACCTGCGATCAATTCCACTCACTGCCCGAGCGGCCGTGGTGTAGGGAGCAGCCGTTCGGTCTCGCTCCTGACTGCTTCGTAACACTCGCAAGTCATCGATTCCAGGCGGAGTCGATCGAGGACGGTAATGCGACCCCGACGGTATTCGATGACACCGGCCTTCTGCAGCTTGCCCGCTGCTTCCGTGATGCCTTCGCGTCGAAGCCCATGAACAAAGCGATGCCGATCGCCCCGTCGTTCCCGACGACCGCAATCTCTGCTGATGCACCATTCTTCAAGACGTACAGCAGCGAAACAATCGAGTCCACCGGAAAGTAGATGTAACGCTGTGTGTCGCCGGCCTCATAGAGGACCGACTCGAACGGCAAGGAGATGAGCTTGAGGTGAGGGTAAATGCGGGCACGGTCCGCGGGAGGCAGGGCGTTCAGAAGCCGGTTCTTTTCCGGTGAAGTCAAAAAGTCTCCTAAGCAGGCTCGACCAAAGGAGCAGTATAGCCGGGCCACAACCACTGGCGTGTCGGTCTGGTGGCGCACAGAATGGTCAATAGCAACCCCTTCCAGGCCGGGTGCGCGCGCTCCCGTGGAGCTGTAGAAAAGCCGCGGTCTACAGGTGCGCTGGCGAACGGATTTGCGCCAGCTGCAATGATAATTTCCGCATCTAACGCGGAGATTAGCCCATCTAATCTCCGCAGGGGGCCCACCGCCCTCGGCCTTTAGCCCATTCCCTTATCGTCCGGCGGCCGGAGGTCCTACTGGCAGCTCTACTGCCAGCGATGGGGGCTTTTCGCGTGCGCGGGCAATGCATTGGCACCGGTCGCTGGAACATTGAGGCAGTCTATGACCGGTATCAAGGTTAAGCCGACGTAGGCGTTATCAACTCGACCGGCAGCTCCACCCTCCGTGCGGCCATCGGTGATCTCCCTATGGATGGACCAACACCTTGTCATGCCGGCAATCAGTGAATTTTCGTTGACATCGGTTTTGAAGTAATCTATATTTCACCAGTAGGTTAATTAACTAGTCGGTGTAATAAATATGAATGCCGACTCACTCAGCATCACCTTCGCCGCGCTCGCTGATCCAACGCGTCGCGCTATTCTCGCGCGACTAGCAATGGGCGAGACATCGGTCACCGAGCTTGCCAAGCCGTTCTCAATAAGCCCGCCAGCCGTGACGAAGCACCTCAAGGTTTTGCAGCGCGCCGGGCTGGTGACGCAAGGTCGTCAGGCGCAATGGCGACCCTGCCAGCTCAACGCTGCGCCGTTGGGTGAAGTCGCCGATTTTATCGAGCAATATCGCCAGCACTGGGAGCAGAGTCTGAATCGCCTGGATGTGTATCTTAAAAAACTTCAAGCTAAGGAAAAGAAAAGTGCTGGAAAGAAAAAATAATGCCGCGAACAATGCCGATACCAGCGACCGCGAAATTATCATTTCACGTTTGATAGATGCGCCGCGCGAATTAGTGTGGGAGGCGATGACCAAACCTGAGCATGTCGTGCATTGGTGGGGGCCGAATGGATTTACCAACACGCTGGAGAAAATGGATTTTCGCGTGGGGGGCGAATGGCATCATGTCATGCACGGGCCGGATGGAAAAAACTATCCCAGCCGCAGCGTGTATACCGCGATCGACAAGCCTCACCGCATCGAGTTTTGCACTGGTGGCACGTACAAAGGCGACCCGAATGCGATTTTCGAGGCGATATGGACGTTCGAGGTGGTGGATGGACAAACCAAAGTGACGATACATCTGTTTTTTCCCGATGCGGAAGCACGCAAGATGGCGTTGGAGAAAATTGGTGCGCTTGAAGGCGGGAACCAAACCCTGGCGCGCCTCGCAGGCTATGTAATCAAAACTTAATCAAAGAGAAAATCATGAGAAAAATAGTTTCGTTTGTCCATGTGTCGCTGGATGGTTTTGTCGCCTCCACCGCTGAAGGCCCGGCGGGTCTGGCCTGGATAAGCATAAGCCCCGACTTGTTTGAATACGTGGAGCAGCGGATTCAGCAGACCGACACCGCGTTATATGGGCGTGCGACCTACCAGATGATGGAGTCGTACTGGCCAACTGCTGCCGATAAGCCTGACGCCAGCCCGCATGACCATGCGCATTCGCGTTGGTATAAATCTGCCCACAAAGTGGTGTTGTCGAAAACCCTGTTGGAAAAAAATCACCCTAATACGCAAGTTATCAGTAGCAATTTAAGCGACGAAATCAGCAAGCTCAAGCACAGCGCGGGCAGCGAGATTTTAGTGTTTGGCAGCCCCGCCGCCACTCACGCGCTGATGGCGGAAAACCTCATCGACGAATATTGGCTTTTCATCAATCCGATTCTGCTGGGGCAGGGTGTTCCCTTATTCAAAAACATTAAGGACAGAACCGCACTCATTCTGGTGAATAGTAAAATTTTCCCGTCAGGCGTAGTGTGCCTGCAATACGAGGTGAAACGAAATCAATAAGCAAAGTTATTGTATTTCGTGGTGGTGATGACCGCGAAGAGGGAGGAGCGGCCATACGTAGCGCAATTGTTTTTTTGGGTGCGACTGGCCGGTCTTTGGGTACACCGGCCGCTCGCGACGCAATATTTTTTTGTTGCCAGCGGCAGCTTGTGGCCGGGTGGCGCCCCTCGCTGCCAATGCGCCGCCACCTGGTGCCTTCGCTCGCGGTCCCATAGCCGACGGGCAGAACACGACCCAGCACTGCCCTTCGCCAGCTATCTGACTTCCGCCGTAGCGGTCGGTCATCGCAAAACGACGATTCGCGCGTTTTTGCTTACGAGGCTTCTTCCTCGCTGTCACGCATCATTGGGGTAAAGGTAACACCGATCAGCAGTCCTTCCGGTGAGAGAAATCGGCTGACGACTTGACCCCATGGTTCCTTTCTGTTCTTGACGAGCATTTTGTAGCCCTTCGACTCAAGCTCCGCTGTGGCTTTTTCCACGCTGCCGACGTCAAACTCGAGCCAAGCCTGCGGAACCGGAACGTTGTCAGGCCAGGAATCCTTGCCGAAGCAAGACCGCGCAGCCTGCGGCAGCGGCCACAGCGCAAAGGTTTTAGCGCCGCCCAGAGCCTCGGTATGCAAATACTCTCCGGTTTCCTCCTTGAACGGTATTCTCATGACGTCGCCATACAGCTTGCGGCTCTTGGCCGTGTCGCGAACGATCGGGCCAAAGCCGGCAATGAACAGAATGTCTAAGTTTGCGTTTGCGGTGCGCATGGCTTCTCCCGCCTGTGAAATGAGTGCACTTGCCCAGGGTGAGTCGTCAGATATCTGGTGTGACTCGTTTGTGGGGAAGGTGTTCCTCGTCAACGAGGCACGAGCGGTTTGGATTACGACGCGCCTCTGCAATCCTCGACCCCACCCGGACGGGGCACACGCCGACCGGCCACCGGTCATTAGAATGTCCGCAACCGATTTCTCGGCGTAGAACGGCTACGCCTGCTGTTGGCCGTTCGGACCCATACAAAGCTACGGTGAACCGCTAGCGCCGGCCTTCAGCTGCCGATCGTAATCTGCCGCGTCTAAATGTCCTTTGGATTCGGCAATCAGGCCGTCATTGCCAATTCGCCATTCCTCGTATCCGCTGATACGCACCCTTTTGACCGTGGCGCCAGGACCCGTGCTTGTACCAGTGAGGGTCCAGTGATAAATGATGCTGTCGCCGTCTATCGTCACTTTGTCCATTCTTATGACCAAATCAGGAAACGCGCTCATGAAGCTCTGCGCGGCGGAAGTGATCGCCGTCCGGCCTACTGAGGGCGACCCTTCGTTAATCTGGAGAGAACCGGCAGGTGAGAAAAATGAAGCGACGTTCGCCGCATTCTGGCTACACCAAGCAGCCGTGTATCGGGTCGCGAAATCATTCAGCTTAGTGAATTGCATGGCGCTCCTCTGCGA
>Ga0207710_10000461_pt1 | contig 26087 bp, 27 predicted proteins | sample KBSS24metaG_FD_184400 | JGI IMG/M metagenome (GOLD analysis project Ga0207710, IMG submission 184400) | Switchgrass rhizosphere microbial communities from Kellogg Biological Station, Michigan, USA - KBS S2-4 metaG (SPAdes) (version 2) | ecosystem: Host-associated > Plants > Roots > Rhizosphere...
CGCACCTGCGCCGTGCTCCCGCCGGGCCGGGCGCCGGCCTTGCCGCTGCCGTCGAGGCGCCGGCGCTGCTGCCCGAGCAGACGGCTGCCGTCGAGGAGATCGTCGCCGCCCTCGACGGCGAGGCCGGAGCGCCAGAGCGGCTGCTCTTGCACGGCGTCACCGGATCCGGCAAGACCGAGGTCTACCTGGCCGCCGTCGAGGCGGCGCTGGAGCGGGGCAAGGGGGCGATCGTGCTGGTGCCCGAGATCGGCCTCGCCCCGCAGGCGGTGGCGCGCTTCCGGGCCCGGCTCGGCGACCGCTTCGCGGTCCTCCACTCGGCCCTCTCGGCGGGCGAGCGCTTCGACGAGTGGCAGCGCCTGCGCAGCGGCGAGGCGAGCGTCTGCGTTGGCCCGCGCTCCGCCGTCTTCGCGCCGGTCCGCGACCTCGGCCTGATCGTCGTCGACGAGGAGCACGACCCTTCCTACAAGCAGGAGGGCGACCCCTGCTACGACGCCCGCGCCGTCGCTCGCCACCGCGCCGGCGAGTGCGGCGCCGTGCTGGTCGCCGGGACGGCGACGCCGCGGCCGGAGACCTGGCTGGAGCTGCCGCGGCTGCAGCTGCCGCGCCGGGTCGACGGGCTGCGGATGCCGCCGGTCGAGGTCGTCGACATGCGCGAGGCCGACCCGCGCGGGGGGCCGCTGCACCCGCGGACCTGGGAGGCGCTGGAGGGCGTGCGCGCCGCCGGCGCCAAGGCGATCGTGATGATCAACCGCCGCGGCTTCGCGCCCTGGCTCACCTGCCGCTCCTGCGGGCACCACTGGGGCTGCCCGAACTGCGACGTCTCGCTGATCGTCCACCGCCACACCGGCCGCCTCGTCTGCCACCACTGCGCCCACGTCGAGGCGCAGCCGCGCGCCTGCGTCGAGTGCGGCTCGACGACGCTCTCGCAGGGTGGCGTCGGCACCGAGCAGGTCGAGGAGCTGCTGAGCGAGCGACTGGAGTCGATGCCGGTCTTCCGCCTCGACTCCGACACCGTCGCCGCGCGGGGCGCCCACGCCCGCATCCTCGCCCGCTTCGGCGAGGCCGAGAGCGCCGTCCTGGTCGGCACCCAGATGGTCGCCAAGGGGCACGACTTCCCGGAGGTGACGCTGAGCGCGATCCTCGACGCCGACGCGACCCTGCGCTTCCCCGACTTCCGCGCCGAGGAGCGCACCTTCGCGATGGTCGCCCAACTCGCCGGCCGCAGCGGTCGCGGCGAGGCCGGCGGCGAGGTGATCGTGCAGACGCTGGCGCCGCGCGCCGCCAGCATCGAGCACGCTTCGCGCCACGACGCCGCCGGCTTTCTCGCCGGCGAGCTGAAGCGGCGGGCGCTGCTCCGCTATCCGCCCTACGCGCACCTGCTGCGAATCAACTTCGCCTCCGAGTTCGAACCGCGGGTGGAAGGCGTGGCCACCGAGATCGCCGCCGAGGTGCGGCAGGCGCTGCCACCCGGCAGCGAGCTGCTCGGCCCGGCGCCGATGTTCCGGGTTCGCAACCGCCACCGCCGCCGGATCCTGATCAAGGCCGAGGATCGCGAGGGCATGGTCGAGGCGGTGCGGGTCGTGGTCGAGCGCCGCGCCGCCGATCGCTCCCTGCGCGACGTCTCCATCGGCGTCGATGTCGATCCGCAGTGAAGCGGAGTTAGACGGCGCCAGTGCTTAGACTCAGGCGACGATGAGCGAAGGGGTCGACACCGGCAACGAGGAGCGCGAGCGCTTCGAAGCGGAGCTGATCGAGCGCCGCGAAGCGGCGCTGTCGCATGTGGTCAAGTTCGGCGACCCGGTACTGAAGAGCAAGGCCTCGCCGGTGGCCGAGTTCGGCCCGGAGCTGCGGGCGGAGATCGAGCGGATGGTCGCGATCATGCGCGACGGGATGGGGGTCGGCCTCGCCGCCACCCAGCTCGGCATCCTGCGGCGCCTGCTCGTCTTCCAGGCCGGCAACGACAACGAGCCGGCGGCGGTGGTCAATCCTCAGATCGAGTGGACCTCCGAGGAGGGGACGATCGGCGAGGAGGGCTGCCTGAGCCTGCCGCGCGTCTCCGTCGACGTCGAGCGGGCGCTGCACATCCGTGTCAGCGGTCGCGACGGCGAGGGCGAGGCGATCGAGATCGAGGCCTCGGGCCTCGAGGCGCGCGTCCTCCAGCACGAGATCGACCACCTCGACGGGGTCCTGATCCTCGATCGCACCACCCGGTCGCAGCGCAAGGGCGCGCTGCGAGCGCTGCGCGAGGGCGGTAGCTACAGCCCGGCGCCGGAAGAGCACGAGCCGGGCGACGACGGCGAGCTTCGCGAGCCGCGCACCGACGCGTGAGCACGGTCTTCCTCGGCACTTCCGACTTCGCCGCCACCGTCCTCGAGCGGCTGGCGGGTTCGAGTCACCGGCCGGCCCTGGTCGTCACCCCGCCCGACCGCCCCCGCGGCCGCGGCCGCCGCACCCAAGCGCCGCCCGCCGCCGAGACCGCCCGCTCGCTCGACCTCGAGCTGCTCCAGACCGCCAACGTCAACGAGGAGACCGCCCTGGAGCGGATCCGCGCCGCCCGGCCCGCTGCCGTCGTCGTCTGCGCCTTCGGGCAGCTGATCCGCGAGCCGCTGCTCTCCGAGTACGGGATCCTCAACATCCATCCCTCGTTGCTGCCGCGCTGGCGCGGCGCGGCGCCGATCGAGCGCGCGATCATGGCCCGCGACCGCGAGACCGGCGTCTGCGTGATGCGGCTGGTGGCGGAGCTCGACGCCGGCCCGGTGGCGCTGCGCGAGGCGATCCCGCTCGGTCCCGACGAGGACTTCGGGTCCGCCTCGGCGAAATTGGCGGCGCGGGGCGGCGAGCTGCTCGTGCAAGCCCTGGACCTTCAAGCCGAGGGCCGGCTCCAGTTCGAGGAGCAGGGCGAGGAGGGCATCACCTACGCGGAGAAGATCGCCGCCGAGGAGCGCCGCCTCGATCCCGGCCGGGCCGCTGTCGACCTTGCTGCGACGGTGCGGGCGTTGACCCCCCACGTCGGCGCATACCTGGAGACCGCCGGCGGCGAGCGGCTCGGCGTCCGTCGCGCCCGCGCCGTCGACGTCGATGTGAAGACAGGCACGCTGAAGCCCGAATGGGGAGTGCTGCTGCTCGGCTGCTGCCGGGGCGCCCTGCGGCTCGAGGTGGTGCAGCCGCCCGGTGGTCGGCCGATGCCGGTCGATGCCTACCTGCGCGGCAACCCGCTGCCGAAGCTGTGAGCCGCGTCGCGCCGGCACGGACGCTCGCCTTCGAGACGCTCAGGGAGACCTTCGAGCGCGACGCCTTCACCGAGCGCGCCTTCCGCGCCGGTGCCGAGCGGCTCGGCCTCGCCGGCCGCGAGCGAGCGCAGGCGCAGCGGCTCGCCTACGGCGCCGTGCAGCGCCGCGGCACCAGCGACGCCGCGATCGAACGCCTTGCCGAGCGCACCGTGCGCCTGCTCGATCCGCCCGTCCTGGCGGCCCTGAGGCTGGGCCTCTACGAGCTGCTCTTCGCCGACGGGACGCCCGACCACGCCGCCGTCGACCAGGCGGTGGAGTTGGTCAAGGGCGCCGGCGCCGCCCATGCCTCCGGCCTCGTCAACGCGGTCCTGCGCCGCGCCGCCCGCGAGCGCGAGCCGCTCGCCGCGTCCTTGCTCGGCGACGACTCGACCCCGGCCGCCGCCGCTGTCGCCCACTCGGCGCCGCTCTGGCTGGTCGAGATGTGGTGGCGGGAGCTCGGCCTCGAGGGGGCACGAGCTCTCCTAGCCGCATGCAACGAGCCCGCCGAGGTGGCCTTTCGGGCCAGTGGTGACCACGAGGCGGCGCTCGCGAAGCTGAGCGAAGCCGGGGTGGAGGCGGAACCCGCGACAGGCGGCTGGCCGCTGGAAGCACCGGAGCTGCTGGTGCTGCGCGGGCGCATGGGGGAGGCGGTGCCGGCACTGGTCGCGGCCGGGGAGCTGACGCCGCAGAGCCGTGGCTCCGCCGCCGTCGTCGAGGTGCTCGACCCGCAGCCGGGCGACCACCTGCTCGATCTCTGCGCCGGCCCCGGCATCAAGACCGGGCAGATCGCGACCCGGATGGGCGGGCGTGGCGAGGTGATCTCGGTCGAGCTCGACCCCGGGCGAGCCGGGGAAGTGGCTGCGCAGGCCCAGCGGCTCGGCCTGCGCAACGTCACGGTGATCGAGACCGACGCCACCGGGCTGGCCTTCTCGGACAGCTTCGATCGCGTCCTCCTCGACGCGCCCTGCTCGGACCTCGGCGCGCTCGCCTCGCGGCCGGATGCGCGCTGGCGCAAATCGCCGCGCTCGATCGAGCGCCTCGCCGACATCCAGCACCGCTCGCTCTTGGCCGCCGCGCGGGCACTGCGCCCGGGGGGCGTGCTCGTCTACTCGACCTGCACGATCTCCAGCCGCGAGAACGAGGACCAGGTGGCGGCGCTGCTGGCCGCCGCCGAGGCCGGCCAGGCACCGCCGCTGGAACTGGAGGACCTCGTCGCCCTCGCGCCGGCACTCGCCTCGACCGCCGAGCCGCGCTGCCTGCAGCTGCGACCGGACCGGGATCGCACCACCGGTTTCTTCGTCAGCCGCCTAAGGCGCCATGATTAGGCCGTGAGCGACTCACCCGATCCCGGTTCGGGCGGCGGCAGCGTCCTCAACCGCGCCCGCTGTCCCAACTGCAACGAGCCCTGGCTGCGGCCCACCCAGCTGCCGGGCCGGCTGCGCTGCGTCAACTGCCTGAGCCGCTTCGAACTCGTCTCCCAGTGCCCGAATTGCGGCGAACACGGCACCATCGCCCGGATGAGCCAGACCGAGGACTTGCAGTGTCAGTCCTGCGGCGCCTCGATGCTTCAGACCGCCTGAGTAGGGTCTCGGCCGATGAGCGAACGGATGCGGGAACTTCTGGAGGCGCCGCGGGTGGCGCCGTCGATCCTTTCGGCCGACTTCGCCAAGCTCGGCTCCCAGGTGGCCGAGGTGATGGACGCGGGGGCGCGGGTCATCCACGTCGACATCATGGACGGGCATTTCGTGCCCCCGATCACTATTGGGCCGATGGTCGCGGCGGCGATCGCCGACCAGGTTCACGACGCCGGCGGCGCCATCGACGTCCACCTGATGATCGCCGAGCCCGATCGACACATCGAGGCCTTCGCCGCCGCCGGTGCCGACTCGATCACCTTCCACGCCGAGGCGACCCCGCACGCCAACCGCACCCTGGCGGCGATCCGTGAGCTCGGCTGCGGCGCCGGCGTCGCGATCAACCCCGGCACTCCGGTCGAGGCGGTCTCGGAGCTGCGCGGCTACGCCGACCTCGTCCTTTGCATGACCGTCAACCCGGGCTGGGGCGGTCAGGCCTTCATCGCGACCTCGCCCGACAAGATCGCGCGCCTGAAGCCGCTCGTCGGCGACGCCGCGATCGAGGTCGATGGCGGCGTCGACACCGCCACTGCCGGCTCCGTCGCCGCGGCGGGCGCCTCCCTCTTCGTCGCCGGTTCCGCCGTCTTCGGCGCTGAGGATCCCGCGCAGGCCTACGCCGACATCGCCGCGGCCGCCGGCGCAGTCTGAAGCCCGCGCCGCCGTTCCTATCCGTAGATAGGACGGCCGAGGAACAGCGGGGCTACGGGTGGCCGCGGGCGATCAGGGCACCCGTCACCTCTTGCCACCATGCGCGCTCTGCGTCATCTACGTCGGGGCGGTCTGCCCGTCCCTCACACCAGTCGGCGAGAGCGCGCCGTCCGCCGATTGCCAGGACACCGCCGCTGCTGACTGCGTAGCGCCCATCGGCGAGGGCAACCATCACCGCGCCGGTCTCGCGACGGCTGCGGAGGACGGCGTGGACCGGGATCCCGTCGATGTCGCTGAGGGTTGCGGCGTCGATGTCGTCAGGGGCCGGTCGCACCGAGAAGACCTGGCTGGCGCCGCGGCGCGGCAGTGGCGGCGGCGGCGGTTTGCCGACCGGGCCGCGAGTCCAGTTGCGAGTCAGCTCCTCGACCTCGTCGCGCAGCTCGCCGCGGACGAGGATGTGCAGCTCGTCGCCCTCGCGCAGTTCGGTCGAGCCGCGTGGCGGCACCGCCTCGCCGTCGCGGACGATCACGTTGACGAGCGCCTCGCGGGGCAGGTCCAGCTCGCGCACGCGGTGGCCGATCGCGGCGGCCCCGGGCGGCAGCCGGTAGGCGACGACGTCGCCGCCCATGCGGCGGATCCGCCCCGATTCGAGCAGGCGCCGCGGCAGCGCCGGCTCGTCGGTGGTCAGCCCGAGCCGGGTTGCCAGCGGCTCGAAGCTGGCCCCCTGCACCAGGGTCGAGGTGACGACCACGAAGAAGACGATCGCGAACTCTTCCTGACCGCCGGCGATCCCGGCGACGACCGGGAAGGTGGCGAGCCAGATCGGCGTCGCCCCGCGCAGCCCGGCCCAGCCGAGCATCAGCCGCTCGCGTGCCCGCAGCGGCGAGAACGCCGTCGCCGCGAAGGTGGCGATCGGCCGGGCGACGAGGATCAGGACCGCCGAGAGGGCGATGCCCTTCAGGGCGACGTCGTCGAGCCGGCTCGGGAAGACGAGCAGGCCGAGGAGGATGAAGAGGGCGATCTGGGCGACCCAGCCGAGCCCCTCGTGGAAGGCGACGACGGTGCGGCGGGCGGGGATGTTGGCCGAGCCCAGCGCCAGCGCGGTCAGGTAGGTGGCGAGCAGGCCGGAGCCGTGGGCGACCTCGGCGAGGCCGTAGGCGAGGCCGGCGATCGCCACCGTCGCCACCGGGTAGATCCCGTCGGTGGGAAGCCGCGTCGCGTTCAGCGCCTTCACGGCCAGGCGGCCGAGGACGACGCCGACGACGATCCCGACCGCCAGTTTCACCGCCAGCATCCCGACCATGTCGGCGATCCCGAAGCCTGGCTGCTGGATCCATTCGATGAAGCCGATCACCAGCAGTAGCGCCACCGGGTCGTTCATCCCCGACTCGCCCTCGAGCGAGCGCGCCAGGCGCTTCTCCAGGGTCGAGCGGCGCAGCACGGCGAAGATAGCCGCCGAGTCGGTGGCGGCGATCGCGGCGCCGACGATCATCGCTTCGAGGGTGCCGAAGCCGAAGATCAGCTTCGCCGAGAACCCGGCGATCGCCGCGGTCAGGACCGTCCCGATCGTCGCCAGCGAGGCCGCCGTGCCCAGCACCGGCCGGATCTCGTTCCAGCCCGAGGCGAGGCCGCCCTCGAAGAGGATCAGGATCAGCGCGATCGTCCCCAGCGTCCGCGCCAGCTCCATGTTGGAGAACTGGATGCCGCCGATGCCCTCGGAGCCGGCGGCCATCCCCAGGGCCAGGAAGAGCAGTAGTCCCGGCACTCGGACACGGTCGGCAAGCAGGGCGCCGACGATGCCGGCGGCCAGTAGGGCCCCGGCGATGAGGATCAGCTGTGCGTCATGGCCGCCCATCGACGGACCCTAGTGAACCGCCTCAGACGTTCTCGTCCAGCATCCCGACCCGCACCTCGAGCTCCTCACCGGAGCCTGGCTCGGGCACGTCCTCGGCCCGTTCGTGCGGGCGGCGATAGACGAGGTAGAGGAGCGAGAAGAGCACGCCGGCGGCAAGCAGGAAGCCGATCTCGACCCGGCGGAACTCGTCGCTGACGATGCCGACGAAGTTCCAACCGATGAAGAGGGCGGCGCAGCTTATCCAGCGCACCGCCGCCCGTCGCACCTGCCCCTGGGCGATGCAGGCCTGGTTGACGGTCACCGAAGCGAGGTAGAGGCCCATTCCCACCGAGACCAGCAGCAGCCCCTCGCGGTCGTAGGTGAACTTCTTGCTGAAGGCGAGCTGCATCAGCTGTGGGCCGGCGATCAGGACGCAGACCACGACCAGCAAGGTGAAGGCAGCGATGCCGAGCAGCACCATCCGCACCGTGTGGCGGAATTCGCGCTCGGCGCTCTCCTTGTCGCTGGCGTGGAGGGCCGTCAGGTGGGGGAGGATGCTGGTCGAGACCGACTGGAAGAGCTGCAGCGGCGCCCGCGCCAGCATCAGGACGTTGAAGATGAAGCCGGCCGCGGCGGCGCCCTGCAGGCCGCGGGTGATCAGCGGCCCGGCGTTGAGGAAGGCCTGTTCGCTGAACATGATCACCAGCACCGCCGCCGCGAAGCCGCCGCCGTGGGCCAGCGAGAAGTCGTCGGCCGGCGCCTCGTCGGCCTTCTCCCCGGTCGCGGCGCTCTGAGCAATCTCAGTCGCCTCCTTCTCCTTCTGGGCCCGCCGCGCGAAGGCGAACGGCACGACCAGCAGGCTCAGCGCCGGCGCCGCGGTGATCCCGATCGCGACCGCCGACTGGCCGCTGAGGATCCCGATCGCGACCATCACCGCGAAGACGGTGCGGAAGCACGATTCGGAGAGGATCAGGGCGACGAAGAGGCCGAAGCGCTGGGCGCCGGCCAGGAATCCGCGGGCGAAGTAGCTGGCGGCGTAGAAGAGGACCGAGGAGAAGAAGACCCAGTAGAGGGTTTCGTTGCCCTCCAGCAGGCTGCTTTCGATCGGCCCCCGCAGCAGCAGCGCCGCAACCGCGAAGAACAGCGAGAGCCCGAGCTGGATCGTCGAGGCGACCCGCATCGGCTGCCCGATCGGTTCGCCCTTCACCCGCCGCTCGGAGATGTGGCGGGAGAGCAGCTGTTCGATCGGCCGGTAGAGGGTCGAGATGGTGATGAAGACCGCCGACCAGAGGACCGTGATCTGCCCGTAGTCCGGCTTCGAGAGCACGTGCGAGGCGATCAGGAAGTAGGCGTAGGTGATCAGGCCGGTGAGGCCGACCCCGACCGCCAGGAAGCTCGCCGTCTTGCCGTAGTCGGCGGAGCTGGCGACCGCGCCCTCGGCGTTCTTCCCGGCTACCGCCGGGCCGCGCTCGGTGGGGTCGCTCACTGCTTCTCCGGGGCGCCGGGCTCGTAGTGCGAGGGCGGCACGCCGAGCGCCAGCTCGACCCGCCGCACCCGCTCGAAGACCCGCTGCGTCATCACCCGCTGTCCGGCGAGCAGGTCGCCGATCACCCCGAGCGCGAAGAGCTGCACGGCGGCGATGAAGAGCACGGCGCCGAGGATCAGCGACTGGATGTGGCCGTTGCTGTCGCCGTTGAAGATCCAGTCGATCAGGAACGGCAGCCAGGCGGCGATCGCCAGCACCAGCAGCACCGCGGCGGCGGTGGCGAAGACCCGCAGCGGCTCATAGCGGGCGTAGATGCGCAGCAGGGCCGGGGTGTTGCGGCGCACGTAGGCGCCGGTGGAGGGGAAGAGGCGGGACTCGCGGGTCTGCGGGTTGGTCCCGATCGTCACCTGGTCGACCGCGACCAGCATCTTGCCGGCCTGGATCAGGCTCTCCAGCGTGTAGGTGAAGTTGTCAACGACGAGCAGCTGCAGCGCCGCCTCGCGGTTGTAGGCGCGGAAGCCGGAGGTGGTGTCGGTGACCTCGGTCCCGGAGAGCCGCCGCACCACCCAGCTGCCCAGCCGCTGCAGCCCTTTCTTGGCGCCGGAGAAGTGCTCGATCCTCTCGACCTGGCGGTCGCCGACGACCATGTCGGCCTCGCCGGCGACGATCGGCGCCACCAACTTGGCGATGTCCTCGCCGCGGTACTGGTTGTCGGCGTCGGTGTTGACGACGACGTCGGCGCCCAGCTTCAGGCAGGCGTCGAGCCCGGCCTGGAAACCGGCCGCCAGCCCCTTGTTGTTGGTCAGTCGGACGATGTGGTCGACCCCGCACTCGCGCGCCACCGCGACCGTCCGGTCGGTCGAGCCGTCGTCGATGACCAACAGCTCGATCTCATCGATCCCGTCGATCTGCCGCGGCAGGTCGCCGATCGTCGCCGGCAACGTCGCCTCCTCATCGAGACAGGGAATCTGGATGATCAATTTCACGGGGCGTCAGAGTATTTCGCGGTGGGGCGGCCGGTACCTCGTGGATAGACTTATTGACTGACTCGTCAATCGGTTTGTGAATTCCCAGCTGACAAGCGCGGATCGGCAGTATCTCCAAAGAGCCCTGGAGCTGGCGGAGCGCGGGCGTGGGCGGGTCAGCCCCAATCCGTTGGTCGGCGCGGTCGTCATCCGTGATGGCGAGGTGATCGGCGAGGGATGGCACGCGGAGCTCGGCGGCCTGCACGCCGAGCGGGCGGCGCTGGCCGACTGCGAGCGCCGCGGCGAGGACCCGGCCGGAGCGACGATGTACGTGACCCTGGAGCCCTGCGCCCACCAGGGCCGGCAGCCCCCGTGCGTTGAGGCCCTGCTCGAGGCCAAGGTCGCCCGCGTCGTGATCGCCTCTGACGATCCGAGCGAGAAGACCGCCGGACGCGGCCCCACGATCCTCCGCGAGGCCGGTGTCGAGGTCGATTTCGCCACCGACCCCGAGACGACCGCCGCCCGCCTCCTCAACCAGCCCTTCCGCAAACACGCCCGCAACGGCCTGCCCTTCGTCACCCTGAAGCTGGCGATGTCCCTGGACGGCCAGACCACCACCGCCCCCGGCGACTCCCCCTGGATCTCCGGCCCCGAGTCCCGCGCCCTCGTCCACCGCTGGCGCGCCGAATCCGACGCGATCGCGGTGGGCATCGGCACCGCATTGGCGGACGACCCGCTCCTCACCGCCCGCCCCGACTCCGGAGACACCGCACAGACTCCGTGCCAACCACTCCGTATCGTCTTCGACTCCGACGCTCGCCTCCCCGTGACCTCCCAGCTCCTCCAGACCCTCGACCAGGCCCCCGTCCTGATCGTCATCGCCCCAAACGCCGACCCCGAGCGCGTCAGCGCCCTGCGCGACGCCGGCGCCGAAATCGTCGTCGCGAGTGGTGAGACGCCGGCAGTTCGGATTGAGGCGGCTTTGAGTGACCTCGGTCGCCGCGAAGTGACGAGCCTCTTCCTGGAGGGCGGCCAGTCCCTGGCTACTTCCTTCTCCGCAGCGGGCCAGATCGACGAGTCCCGCACCTTCGTGGCGCCAATGCTGTTGGGCGATGACGATCGGCGTGCGGGTCCTGTCGTCGGGGAAGGGGGGGCGTTGCGGGCGGGGTCGTCCTCAGCCCCCCCTTCCCCGGCGCCACCCGCACGAGCGACCGCCCTGGCCAGCAGCGTCGAGACGGTTGGTGACGATGTCCTGATCACGGCCAGGTTCAAGGAGTGGTGACGTGTTCACCGGGCTAGTCCAGGACATCGGCAGTCTCGCCGCCCTCGACCGCGACGCCGACGGCGCCCGCCTCCGCATCGAGACGCGGCTGGCCACGCAGATCGCCCTCGGCGACTCGGTTGCCGTCGACGGGTGCTGCTTGACCGCGACTGCTGTGGGTGACAACGCCTTCGAGACCGAGGCTATGAACCAGACGCTGAGCGTGACCGCGCTCGGGAGGCTCGAGCAGGGCGCCCGCGTCAACCTGGAGCTGGCGATGCAGCCTTCGGACCGGTTTGGCGGCCACATCGTGCAGGGGCACGTCGACGGCGTCGCCGAGGTGCTCGAGGTGGCCGAGGACGGGTTCGCGCGCCGGGTTCGCGTCGGAGTTCCCGCCGAGCTGCTCCGCTACGTAGTCGACAAGGGCTCGATCACCCTGGCCGGGGTCAGCCTCACGGTCGCGGATTTGGGCGATTCTTGGCTTTCCGTTTCCCTCATACCCGAGACCCTTGAGCGGACCAAGCTCGGCGACTTGAAGCCGGGCGACCGATTGAATGTGGAGTGCGACCTGGTCGCGAAGTACGTGGAGCGGTTGGTGTCACCATTCGCTGGAAAGGAGCGAGCGTGAGCCAGAGGACTGAGGCGCAACAGGAGGCGATCACCGACGGGGCCGGGCAGAGCCCGTTCTCGACGATCGAGGAGGCAATCGAGGAGATCCGACGCGGCCGGATGGTCGTCGTCTGCGACGGCGAGGACCGCGAGAACGAGGGCGACCTCGTCATGGCGGCCCAGTTCGCGACCCCGGAGGCGGTCAACTTCATGGCCAAGGAGGCCCGCGGCCTGATCTGCATCGCGCTCACCGCCGAGCGCTGCGAACGGCTCGGCCTGAAGCTGATGGCGGCCAAGAACGAGGCGCCGCTGCAGACCGCCTTCACGGTCACGATCGAGGCGGCGGCCGGGGTCAGCACCGGCATCTCCGCCCACGACCGGGCCCACACGATCCAGGTCGCGATCGACCCCGAGTCGGGCCCCCGCGACATCGTCGTCCCTGGCCACATGTTCCCGCTGCGGGCCAAAGACGGCGGCGTCCTCGAGCGCACCGGCCACACCGAGGCCAGCGTCGACCTCGCCCGCCTCGCCGGCCTCACCCCGGCCGGGGTGATCTGCGAGGTGATGAACGACGACGGCACGATGGCCCGCGTCCCCGACCTGATCCCCTACTGCGAAAAGCACGGCCTGAAGATGATCACCGTCGCCGAGCTGATCGCCTACCGGCGTCGCACCGAGAAGTTGGTCGAACGCGTCGTCGCCACCGGCCTGCCGACCACCTTCGGGGACTTCACCGCGGTCGGCTACCGCTCCCTGGTCGACGACAAACACCACGTGGCGATGGTCAAGGGCGACGTCGACGGCGAGCAGGACGTGCTGGTCCGCGTCCACAGCGAGTGCCTCACCGGCGACGTCTTCCACAGCATGCGCTGCGACTGCGGCGAGCAGCTGGCGGCGGCGCTGGCGATGATCGAGGAGGAGGGGAGGGGCGTCCTGCTCTACCTCTCCCAGGAGGGCCGCGGCATCGGCCTGCTCAACAAGCTGAAGGCATACAAGCTGCAGGAGGAGGGGGCCGACACCGTCGAGGCCAACCTCAAGCTCGGCCTGCCGGCCGACCTGCGCGACTACGGCATCGGCGCCCAGATCCTCGGCGACCTCGGCCTGACCAGCATCCGCATCCTCACCAACAACCCGAAAAAGATCGTCGGCCTCGAGGGCTATGGCCTCTCGGTCTCAGAGCAGGTGCCGATCGAGTCCGATCCGAACGTCCACAACGAGTCCTACCTGCGCGCCAAGCGCGACAAGATGGGCCACACCCTCCATCACCAGGGCCTCGCCTTCGACGAGGAGATGATCCGCGACGAGGAGGAACGCGACGCCGGCCGCGACGGGAGCGGCGCCGATGGCTGAGGCCGGGGCCTTCCTCGAGGAGTTCAGCGAGTACGACCGCAAGACGCTGGGGCCACTGCGCTTCGGCGTCTGCGTCGGCCGTTTCTACGAGGACCTCGCCCAGCGCTTGCTCAGCGGCGCCCGCGAAGGCTTCGAGATCGCCGGTGTCGCCGCTGACTCGGTGACCGAGGTCTCGGTCCCCGGCGCCTATGAGCTGCCCTTCGCCGCCCGCACCTTCGCCGAGGCCGGCTACCACGGCGTCGCCTGCCTCGGCGTCGTCATCCGCGGCGAGACCGACCACTACGACTTCGTCTGCGCCGAGGCCGCCCGCGGCATCCAGGACGTCCAATTGCAGACCGGGATGCCCTGCGCCTTCGGCGTCATCACCTGCGACACGATGGAGCAGGCGCTGGCCCGAGCGGGCGGTGGAAAGCGCGACCAGGGCCGCAACGCCGCCCTCACCGTCGCCAAGATGGCGCTGTTGAAGCGCCAGCTGGCCTGACTCGGGTACCATCCACGATCCTCATGGCCAAGGTATGCCACAGCTGCGGAAAGAAGCCCGGTTTCGGACAGTCCCGGAGCCACTCGATGGTCGCCACCAAGCGCCGCTTCGACCCGAACCTGCAAAAGGTCCGGATCACCGAGAACGGCCGCCCGGTCCGCGCTTATGTGTGCACCCGTTGCTTGAAGAGCAACAAGGTCACCAAGGCCGCCTGAGGGTGTAGGACGCTGCGCGCGGCCGCGCCGTCGGCTTCGCGTCGTGCGGAGCACTGCCGCTCCGCCGCCGACGTACCCTCGCTTGGTCCTACACCCTCAGGGGCGCTTACGAGCTAAGAGCTTTCGACTACGGGATGCTCGCCCGTCGGCGAGGGATCGCCCTCGGAGGGCTCGACGTGCAGCTTCGGCAGGAAGTTGAGCCAGTCGGGGAACCACCAGGCGCGCTTGCCGAGGATCTGCATGATCGCCGGGACCAGGGCAGAGCGGATGATTACGGCGTCGATCAGGACGGCCGAGGCGAGGCCCAGGCCGAAGAGTTTGATGACCCGGTCTTCGCCGATCATGAAGGAGGCGAAGACGGTGACCATGATCGCGGCCGCGGCGGTGATCACCCGCCCGGTCAGGGCGAGGCCGCGGGTCACGGAAGCGCTGGCGTCGCCGCTGTGCTCCCACTCCTCGTGGATCCGCGACATCAGGAACACCTCGTAGTCCATCGAGAGCCCGAAGACGATCGAGAAGAGGAAGATCGGGAAGAAGGAGATGATCGGGCCGGTGCTGTCGACGCCGATCAGGCTGGCGCCCCAGCCCCACTGGAAGACCGCGACGATCAGCCCGAAGGCGGCCCCGATCGAGAGCAGGTTCATCAGGATCGCCTTCAGCGGCACCAGCACGGAGCGGAAGACGATCATCAGCAGCAGCGCCGAGAGCAGCACGACGACGCCGATGAAGAGCGGCAGCTTTTCGGCGATCGCGTTGCCGAAGTCCTCGAAGATCGCGTTGATGCCGCCGACGTGGACCTGGCCGCCGGTGCGGGCCTCGATCGGCGGGATCACGTCGTCGCGGATCCGGTCGAGCAGTTCCGTGGTCGCCTCGCTCTGCGGCGAAGTCGTCGGGTAGAGCTGGAAGACGCCGGTATTTTCGGCTTCGTTGAGGGAGATCGCGGTCGTGTGGGCGACGCCCTTTTCGCCTTCCAGTTCCTTCTTGAGGTCGACCAAGACCGCGTCTTCGCCCTTTTCGGGCAGCTGCGCGACCAGCTGGAAGGGGCCATTGAAGCCGGGGCCGAACCCCTCGGCGAGCAGGTCGTAGGCTTCGCGCGTGGTCGTCCCGGCCGGGTCGGTGCCGGCGTCGTTGGTACCGAGCCGCAGCGACAGCGTGGGGATGCAGAGGGCGATCAGCAGCGCCCCGGAGAGACCGGCCCAGAGCCACGGGCGGGCCTTGATGCGGTTGCTCCAGCGGTACCACCATCCGGTTTCGTCGATGCTGTTAGAGCCGCTGCCGAGGCCGGGGATGCGCAGCCGGTTGACCCAGTTGCCGGCCAGCGAGAGCAGCGCCGGCAGCAGGGTCAGCGCCGCGATCATCGTGAACAGCACCGCCAGCGCCGCCGCCATCGCCACCCCGTAGAGGAAGCTGAGGCCGAGCAGCATCATCCCCATCAGGGCGATGATCACCGTGATCCCCGCGAAGAGGACGGCGCGGCCGGCGGTGTCGACTGCGGCGATCGCCGCCTCGCGCTTGTCGAGCCCCTCGTCGAGCCCGTTGCGGAAGCGGGTGAGGATGAAGAGCGCGTAGTCGATCCCGACGCCGAGCCCGATCATGAAGGCCAGCTGCGGCGCGAACTCGGCGGTCGGGAAGACATGGGTGCCGAGCACGATCAGGCTGGTGCCGACGCCGAGCGCAAAGAGTGCCGTAATCAGTGGCAGGCCCATCGCCACCAGCGAGCCGAAGGTCAGCAGCAGCACCACCACCGCCGCCAGCAGACCGACCATCTCCGAAGTGTTGCCGCCTTCTTCTTCGCCGCGCTTTTCCTCGATCGGCTGGCCGCCGAGCTCGACCTGGAGGCCGGTGCCAGCGGCGGCTTCGGCGACGTCCATCACGTGTTCGACTTCCTCGTCGCCGAGCTTGTCGCCGATCACGTCGAACTGGATGGTCGCGTAGGCGATCTTGCCGTCCTCGCTGATCGCGGCGGCACCGCCGCCGGCGTAGGGGCTGGCGACTTCGCTGACGTGCTTCTCCGTTTCGATCTGCTTGAAGACCGATTCCATCTTCCGCTTGACCGCTGGAGCCTCGACCCCCTGATCGGCCTTGAAGACGATCTGGGCGGTTTCGCCGGACTGGGCGGGGAAGCGCTGTTCGAGCAGGTCCAGCGCTTCCTTGGAGTCCGAGGAGGGGAGGCTGAATTCTTCGCTGTAGTCGGCGCCGACCTTGCCCGAGATCATCCCGAAGCCAATCAGCGCGACCAGCCAGCCGATGATGACGGTCTTGCGGTGCCCAGTGCACCAGGTGGCAAAGCGTCGCATTCGCGGCCACGCTAGCAACGGCCCCGGGTCGGCGTCTTCCCATCACGGGCGGTGGTTAGGTTTCAGGTGATGTCGGATCCTTCGATCGCCCGCTTCCGGCGAGTAATCACCTCTGCTTACGCCTCCCTGGAGGCCCGCCGCCAGGAGGTCAACGACCTCAACGTCTTCCCGGTCGCCGACGGCGACACCGGCGACAACATGGCGATGACGATGCGGGCGGTGATGGAGGAACTGGACCGCCTCGACGGCCAGGAGGTCGACGAGGTCGGCCGCACCCAGCTCGTCCAGGCGCTGGCGCGGGCGGCGCTGATGGGCGCCCGCGGCAACTCCGGGGTGATCCTCAGCCAGATCGTCCGCGGTGCCGCCGAGGAGCTGGCCAGTCGCCCCGGCGAGCTGGTCGACCCGGTGCTGGTCGCCGCCGCCTTCGCCAGCGCCGCCGACGCCGCCTACGCCTCCGTCCGCGAGCCGGCCGAGGGGACGATGCTGACCGTCTTCCGGGAGATGGCCCACTCGATCGCCCGCCAGCTCGCCCACCTTGAGGCCGACAAGCAGCGCCTCGACCGCGACGTCAGCGACACCGAGCAGGACGCGGTCCTCGCCCAGGTCCTCGAACGGGCGATCGAGGACGGCGAGCGGGCGGTGGCGCGGACCCCCGAGCAGCTCGAGGTGCTGCGCGAATCCGGCGTGGTCGACGCGGGCGGCCACGGCCTGGTGCTGATCCTCGCCGGCGTCGTCGCCGGCCTGCGCGGCGACGACGCCGCCCTGCCCGAGGTCCCCCACCACGAGCCGGCGCGGATGAGCCTGCCCCACCACGAGGACAGCCGCTACCGCTACTGCACCAACTTCATCGTCTCCGGCAGCGGCCTGCAGTCGCGGGAGTTCCTGCCCCGCCTCGAGGGCCTCGGGGATTCGGTGCTGGTCGTCGGCGACGAGGCGACGCTGAAGGTCCACGTCCACACCGACGAGCCCGAGCGCGCCGTGGCCCTGTTCGAGGGTGCCGGCGCGGTCACCAACCTCGACGTCGCCGACATGCGCGAGCAGATGGCCGAACGCACGGCACGGCTGGAAGCTGGCCGGACCGGCGTCGTCGCGGTGGCGGCGGGGGAGGGTCTGGAACGGCTCTTCGCCGAGCTCGGCGCCCATGTCGTCCCCGGTGGCGAGACCCTCAACCCCTCGACCTACGAGCTGCTCGCCGGGATCCACGGCGTGCCCTCCGAGGAGGTCCTCGTCCTGCCCAGCTCCTCCAATGTGGTGATGGCCGCCGAGCGCGCTTGCGAACTCTCCGAGAAGCCGGCCCGGGTCGTCGCCGCGACCTCGCAGCAGGCGAGCCTGCTGGCCCTGGTCGAGCTCGACCCCGCGGCCGCCGCGGCCGAGAACGCCGAGCGGCTCGAGGCGGCGCTGGCCGCGGTCGCCACCGGCGGCATCGCGCCTGCCGCCCGCGACGACGCCCAGGGGCGCTTCAAGACGGGCGACGCGGTCGGCTTCAGCGACGGCGAGATCGTTGCCTGGGGCGGTGCCGGCTCGACCCTGCAGGCGACGATCCAGGCCCTCGCCGAGGGGGCGGAGATCGTCACCGTGATCGCCGGCGAGGGAGCGCCGATCCCGCTCGGGGAGATCGACACCCATGTCCCCGATGGGGTCGAGATCGAGACCCATCAGGGCGGTCAGCCGAGCTGGTGGTGGCTGCTCGCGGCCCAGTAGTGCGGTCCTTCGCGGGCGGGCGGAAGCTGAGCCGCGCGGAGCTGCTGCAGGCCCCCGTCCACTGGCCGCGACCCAGCGTCCTCGAAGTCTCGCTGGCCGCCCTCGACGGCGTCGGCCCGCGGCTCTCCGAGGCGGCAGCCGCGGCCGGCATCCGCACCGTCGGCGACGTCCTCCTGCGCTTCCCGCACCGCCACCGGGATCGCCAGATCCAGCCACTGGCGGCGCTCGAGCCCGGCAGCGAGGGGACGGTGCTGGTCGAGGTGAGGGGCGCCAAGCCGCGCCCCTTCCGCCGCGGCCGGCTCAGCATGACCAGCGTCAAGGTCGGCGACGAGAGCGGCTCGCTGCGGGCGACCTGGTTCAACCAGCCTTGGGTCGCGGACAAGCTGGAGCCGGGGACGAAGCTGTTGCTGACGGGGAAGGTCTCCAGCAAAGGGATGGCGGTTAACGAATACGAGGTGTTGCCCGGCGTCGGGGGCCCTGGGCCGCGGGTCCTGTCGCCGGAGGAGGAGGGCGCTGCGGGCGAGGACGTCCTCGGCCCCCCTCCTCCGGCGCCACCCGCGGCAGGGTCCGCGGCGGCGGGAACGCTCATGCCCGTTCACCCCGCGACTGGTGAGTTGCCTCCGAAGCGGATTCGTGAGTGGGCGGAGCAGGCTGTCCGCTTTGCTCCCAATGTGATCGAGGGGCTTCCGGCCGAGCTTCGGGTTCGCCGTGGCTTGGCCGGGGTCGGCGATGCGGTGCGCGCCGCTCACTTCCCCCTCTCCCTGGAGGAAAGCGAGAGGGCGCGGGAGCGGATTGCGTTTGAAGAGCTGTTTCTGTACCAGGCGGTGCTGGCGACCAGGAAACGGTCACACCGGGAGGCGCGGCCGGCGCCGCGGTTGGGGAAGCCGGGGGAGCTGGTGGGGCGGTGGCTGGACTCGCTGCCGTTCGAGCCGACTGGGGGGCAGCTGGAGGCGTTCGACGATGTCGATCGGGACCTCGACTCGGGGGAGCCGATGCAGCGGCTGTTGATGGGGGAGGTCGGCTCGGGGAAGACGGTGGTGGCGCTCTACGCAATGCTGCGGGCGCTCGAAGCGGGGTTCCAGGCGGCGCTGATGGCGCCGACCGAGGTTCTGGCGGAACAGCACGCGATTACGCTCGGGAAGCTGCTGGCGGCGGAGGCGACTCCCTTCGCACTGGTCACCGGGTCGACCTCTGCCGCGAATCGCCGCCGTGCCCTGGACCAGCTCGCCAGTGGCGAGCTGGGACTGATCCTGGGCACCCATGCCCTGATCGAGCCCGACGTGCAGTTCGCCCGGCTCGCCGTCAGCGTCGTCGACGAGCAGCACCGCTTCGGGGTCGAGCAGCGCCAGGCCCTCGATGCGAAGGGGGTCGAGGGGCTGGCACCGCATGTCCTGCACATGACCGCGACGCCGATCCCGCGGACGCTCTCGCTGACCGCCTATGGCGACCTCGACACCACCGCCCTGCGCGAGCTGCCGGCCGGGCGCCAGCCGGTCGAGACGCGGCTGATCGGCGAGGACGAGCGCGCCGGCGCCTACGAGTTCGTGCGCGGCCAGCTGCGCCAGGGCCGCCAGGCCTTCGTCGTTTGCCCGCTCGTCTCCGAATCGGAGAAGGTCCAGGGCAAGGCGGCGGAAGCCGAGGCCGCCCGCCTCTCCGCCGGGGAGCTGAGCGGCTTCCAGGTAGGCGTCCTGCACGGGCAGATGCCCTCCGCCGCCAAGGCCGCGGCGATGGCCGCCTTCGCCGGCGGCGAGACCGACGTCCTCGTCGCCACCACCGTGATCGAGGTCGGCGTCGACGTCCCCAACGCGACCCTGATGCTGATCGAGGGCGCGGAGCGCTTCGGCGTCTCGCAGCTGCACCAGCTGCGCGGTCGGGTCGGGCGTGGGGAGCACGCCTCGGCATGCCTGCTCTTCGCCGACGCGAAAGGCGGGATGGCGCAGCGCCGCCTCCACGCCGTGGAGCGCGAGCATGACGGCTTCAAGCTCGCCGAGGTCGACCTCACCCTGCGGGGCGAGGGCGAGATCCTCGGAACCCGCCAGAGCGGGTTGCCGCGCTTCGCCGTCGCCGACCTGCCCGACGACACCCCGACCCTGATCGCCGCCCGCGAAGAGGCGCTGGCCCTGCTGCGCCGCCACGGCTCGCTCGCGGACCCGGCCCTGGGCCCGCTGCTCGAGGCGGCCCGTCGCCGCTTCGGAGCCGGCGCCGCCGATCGGATCGCGCTCTGATGCGGGTGATCGCCGGAGACCTGAAGGGCCAGCGCCTGGTCGCGCCGCGCGGCTGGAAGGTGCGGCCGACCTCCGACCGCGTCCGCGAGGCGATCTTCTCGACCCTCGGCGAGCGGATCGAGGGGGCGATCGTGCTCGACCTCTATTGCGGCACCGGCGCCCTGGCGATCGAGGCGCTCTCGCGCGGCGCCGCCCGGGCCGTCCTCGTCGACCGCGACGTGCGGCCGGCGCTTGGAAACGTCGAGCGGCTCGGCCTCGGCGAGCGGGCCCAGCTGGTCCGCGCCGACGTCGAGCGCTGGCTCGCCGACCCGACCGGTGGCGGGGGGGAGACCCCCTTCGACCTCGTCTTCGTCGACGCCCCCTATAAACTCGCCGACCGCGTGTCGCAGTCCATGAATAGCCATCTGCCCCGGCTGCTCGGCGCCGGGGGTAGGGCGATCGTCGAGAGCGGTGCTCGCAGCCCGCTGCGAATCGATTCGCTCGAGTGCCTGCGGCAGCGCCGGTACGGCGCCGCCGACGTCTCGATCTACGCGGAGCCGGTCGCGTGAGCCAGCGCAACGGCAACGTCGTCTGCCCGGGGACCTACGACCCGGTCACCAACGGCCACGTCGACATCATCACCCGCACCGCCCAGGTCTTCGACCGGGTGGTGGTCGGCGTCGTCAACAACCCGCTGCGCAAGCAGACGACTCTCTTCACGGCCGAGGAGCGCCGCGATTTCATCCGCGAGGCGACCGCCGACCTCGAGAACGTCGAGGTCGAGATCTTCTCGACCCTGCTGGTCGAGTTCGCCCGCGACCACGACGCCAAGGCGATCGTCAAGGGGATGAGGGCGATCTCCGACTTCGAGTACGAGTTCGAGATGGCGCAGCTGAACCGCAAGCTCGATCCGGGCATCGAGAGCATCTACGTGATCGCCTCGCCGCATTACAGCTTCCTTTCCTCGACCGGCGTCAAGGAAATGGCGACCTTCGGCGGCGACGTCGGGGACCTCGTCCCGGCCCCGGTCGCCGCCGCCCTCGCTGAGCGCCTGAACGACAGGTAGGGTTCCCCGAAGCGTCCCGTCCCTTTGGGCGACGGCTTGCAAAAACCAGTCTCATTTCCGCCTTCTTCACGAAAATCCCCGCTTACACGTAGGCTTACGACCTGCAAATGGACGTACTCGTTCTCATAGACAAGCTCGACGACGTCGTCCACAACGCCCGGCCGGTCCCTCTGACCGACCAGGTGCGTGTGGACCGCGAGGAGATCTACGACCTCCTCGATCAGATGCGCGCGACGATCCCCGAGGAGATCAAGCAGGCGCGCTGGATCGTCAAGGAGCGCCAGGAGATGCTGGCCGAGGCCAAACGCGAGGCGGAGCGGATCGTCCGCGAGGCCCGCGAGCAGCAGGCCCGCCTGATCTCCGACGAGGAGGTCACCAAGCAGGCCGAGCGCGCCGCCGACGAGATCGTCGAGGACGCCCGCAACCGCGAGCGCGAAATCCGCCTCGGCGCCGAGGACTACGCCGACGAGATCCTCAACACCCTCGAAGTCAACCTTCAGAAGTTCCTCGCCGCCGTGCAGCGCGGTCGCGACCGCCTCGCCGGTCGCGATGAAGAGCCGGCGCCCGAGCTCGACCAGCAGCCGTAGTCAGGCAGGTTCGTCGGGCCGGTCAGCCGCGCTCGTCGAGTGCGGCCGCAACTACCGTGGCGCAGCGATCGGGCCGGTGGGTCAACTGCCGCCAGGTGAGGTGCACGACGTCGTAGCCGGCGGATCGGAGGTCGAGGTCCCGTTCATGGTCGTTCTCGAACGCCTGGGCGCCGCGGTGGAACCCGTAGCCGTCCGTTTCGACCGCGACCCGCCGGTCGGACCAGGAGAAATCGACCTCGAGCCCGGCGATTTTCTGGTTGACGAGCGGCCGCGGAAACCCGTAGCGCTCGCAGAACTCCAAGAACAGGTCCTCCAAGTCGCTCCTCGTCGGCTCCTTCGGCGGCGCCAACTCGGTCCGCAGCCCCAGTACCTCCGCCTTGCGCACCATCGATCGGATCTCGGACGCCGCCGCGACCCGCCGCATGTCCGCAATCGTCCGCGCTGGGTTCGTCACCGGGATCCCATCCCGCCGCACAACAGTCCCGGGCGGCAGCGAACGCGAGCGGTGGATCCGCACGCCCCGGCGCCGCCGACCGCCGGCCACGTACGGCACGACCACGTCAATCGATCCACCCGCCCCCACTGCCGGCCCGCTCCTCGGCACCAGGTTCCACAGCGCAGCCGCACTGCGATGACTGAGCGCCGCACCCTCTCCGCAGGCCAGGACCGCCGCCATCCACCGTCCCTCCACGGACAGGCGCCGATGACCCACCGCATATATCCCTCGGTGGACGCGGTGCAGCCGCCCCGCGCGCACCCGTCCGAGGACGGCGTCGGAGCTCAGCCCCGCGGCATGCAGCTGGGCGATCGTGACGACGCCGTGCTGGCCATCGCTTTTCCATGCAATGCGCTGATCCACCGGACCGTGGAGGGGCGTTGTGACGAGTTTCTCGGCTATATGCCGACTAAGTAGTCACACCCAGCGGTTTCGCCCCGCTTTGCCGCGCCGGGACGAGGGCGCTACTCCAACTTCAGGTCGTTCAGCTTCGCCCAGCGGGGGTCGGGCGCCTCGTCGTGATGATGCCCTGGGTTGTCGTTGAGGGACTCGCCGCAGACGGGGCAGAGGCCGGCGCAGTCGGGGCGGCAGAGGAGTTGGGTCGGGAGGGCGAGGAGGATGGCGTCATGGGCCCAGCGGCTGAGCTCGAGCTCGCCCTCGTCGACGTATGGGCTGCGCAGCTCCTCGTCCTCGGTTTCGGCCTGGTCGACCTCGCGGGCCTCGACGTCGAGGTCGAGCTGGGCCGGTTCGAGACAGCGCATGCAGGGACCCTCGAGGTGGACCGAGAAGCGCAGGCGGAAGGCGAAGCCGCCGCTCGGCCGCGAGACGTCGAGGCGCACGACCGGGCTCTCCGGCACCGCCGCGTAGCTCTGTCCACCGAGCTCGAACGGGTCCAGTCGGACCGGTACGTCGAGCCGCGTGCCCTCGCCGTGCGCGAGCGTGAGGCGACCGAGATCGATGACCGTCTGAGACATTGCGCACCTCCGCTGCGGCGAGACTTACGATGGACGACTCTCCACGCGAGGTTACGAGATGGACAAATTCCGATGGAAACCAGACACCTACCTGGACCAGGTCCGGGCCGAGGTGCCGCGCTACGAGGAACTGCAGGAGCAGGCCGTGGCCGCGATCCCCTTCCCGCCTGCGCGCGTGCTCGAGCTCGGCATGGGCACGGGGGAGACGACGCGGCGGCTGATCGAGGCCCACCCCGACAGCTGGGTGATCGGCCTCGACGCCAGCCCCGACATGGTCTTCCGCGCCCGCGAGGCCTACGACGACGTGCAGCTCGCCCGCATCGAGGACCCGCTCCCGGACGGGCCCTGGGACCTGGTGATCGGCGTCCTCTCGATCCACCACCTGACCAGCGAGCAGAAGCGGAACCTCTTCCGACGGGTCCGCGAGCAGGCGCGGGCGCTGGTGATCGCCGACGTCGTCAAGGCCGGCGTCGGGGTGACGCCGCTCGACCCCGACTACGACTTCCCGGAGACCGCGGACGACCTGGCCGAGTGGACCGGCGGCGAGATCGTCTGGGCGGCGGACGACCTGGCGGTGATCCGCGCCGTCTACTGAGAAACCGCCGGCCTTCCTCTTCAAGGCCGACCGGCTACCATTCCGCGTCCAATGGCCGTCCCCAAGAAGAGAACCTCGAGCGCCCGCCGCGACAAGCGCCGCGCCCAGCACAAGGCCGGCAAGGCCCGCCTCAACAGCTGCCCGCGCTGCCACAGCCCGCGGCTGCCGCACCGTGTCTGCCCGACCTGCGGCACCTACGCCGGCCGCGAGATCATTCAGCACACCGTCGCCGAGCCCTCGGCGGCCAGCGACTCGCAGTAGGCGATGGCCCCCGGGCGCGGCTTGACCGTGGCCCTCGACGGCTTCGGTGCCGAGCAGGGCTTTGACGTACTGGCCGAGGGCGCCCGCCGCGCCGCCCGCGACGGCATCCGCGTGCGCGTCTTCGGACCGCCCGACCAGCTCCGCCTTGACGGGGCCGACGGCGTCGAAGTGATCGCCACCGAGGAGTGGATCGGCAACGAGGAGGACCCGGTGCCGGCGGTGCGCGCCAAGGAGGGGGCCTCGGTCGTCCAGATCGCCCGCGACATCGCCGATGACGCCGCCGACGCGATGGTCAGCCTCGGCTCGACCGGGGCGACGATGGCCGCCGCCACCTTCGGCCTGCGCCGCCTCAAGGGCGTCCAGCGGCCGGCCCTGGCCGTGCAGCTGCCGGTCCCCGGCAAGAAGGTGCTCTTCCTCGACGTCGGCGCCAACGTCGAGGTCCGCGCCCAGCACCTCGTCCAGTTCGCCTTCCTTGGCGCCGCCTTCAGCGCCGCCGTGCTCGGGGTCGAGAATCCCCGCGTCGGCCTGCTGACCGTCGGCGAGGAGGCCGGCAAGGGGCGCGAGGAAGTGGTGGAGGCCCACGCGATGCTCTCCGCCGCGTCTGGCATCGACTTCGTCGGCAACGTCGAGGGCCGCACCTGCCGGCCGGCGCCGCCGGACGTCGTCGTCACCGACGGCTTCACCGGCAACGTCTCGCTGAAGCTGATGGAGGGCACCGCGAAGACGGTCGCGGGCGCCGTCGCCGAGGCCGCCCGCTCGAACCCGATCGCGATGCTAGGCGGCCTGCTGCTCAAGCCGGCGCTCGGTGCCCTGCGTCGCGACCTGCACCCGGACACGACCGGCGGCGCGATCCTGCTCGGGCTGCGCGGCATCGCCGTCGTCGGCCACGGCAGCTCGGGCGCCGACGGGGTCGCCAACGCGGTTCGCCTCGCCGCCCGCTGTGCCGAGGTCGACGCCGTCGGCCGCACCGCGACGCTGTTGCGCGAGGGCGGCGCCGGGCGGGGCGCGCTCGCCGGCGGTGAGGTCGCGTGATAGGAAGTCGGCGATGAACCGCGCCGAAGTGCTCGAGCTCGTCCGCTCCCATCTCGCCGAGGAGCTCGAAGTCGACATCGAGAAGATCGGCGAGTCGACCCGCTTCAAGGCCGACCTCGACGCCGACTCGCTCGACCTCTACGAGCTGGTGATGGAGCTCGAGGATCGCTACGGCGTCGCCGTCTCCGAGCAGCAGGCGGCTGAGATCGAGACCGTCGGCGACGCGGTGTCCTTCGTCGTCGAGCACGCTCCGGCCTGAATCGGTGGCGGCGGAGACCGAGCCGGGGGTCGCGGCACTTTCGGCCCTGATCGCCGAGCTACCCGAGGATCTGCGCCGCCAGGCGCTGACCCACTCTTCCTGGACTGAGCGGCGAGCCGACTCCTTCGAGCGCCTCGCCTTCCTCGGCGACAGCGTGCTCGGCCTCTCGGTCGCCTCCGCCGTCTACGCGCGCTTTCCCGAGATGGCAGCAGGCGGCTTGACGAAGACGCACAACCAGGCGGTCAGCGGCGTCTCCGTCGCCGAGGTCGGTCAGCAGCTCGGCGTCCCGGCGATGTTGCGCGAAAGCGAGCCAGAGGACGTGACGGGCGCGATCCCGGTCGAGATCCTCCTCGAGGGGGGACGGCCGCTCCCGGAGGCCACCGAGGCGCTGATCGGGGCCTGTTACGTCGCCTTCGGCTTCGAGCGCACCGCCCAGGCGGTCACCGAGGCCTTCACAGGCCGGATCGACCACGCCACGGAGACCCGGATCGACTTCAAGTCGGCGTTGCAGGAGCTGCTGGCGCAGCGCGGCGCCCGCGTAAGCTACGAGGTGGTCGGCGCCAGCGGGCCGCCGCACCGGCGCACCTTCGAGGTGGTGGCGATCGTCGATTCGGAGCGGGTCGGCGCGGGCCAGGGCCGCAGCAAGAAGGCCGCCGAGCAGGTCGCCGCCGAGCAGGCGCTGGAGCACCTCGGGGGCTGAATCGGAGTTGGGATCGCGTCCGACCGGATCGCGAGCCTTGGGCGAGTAGGAGCCAGGAGAGCATGTATCTGAGATCGATCACGATGAAGGGGTTCAAGTCGTTCCCCGAGCGGGTGAGCCTCGAGTTCTCGCCCGGCGTCAGCGTGATCGTCGGTCCCAACGG
>Ga0207710_10000462_pt1 | contig 26063 bp, 23 predicted proteins | sample KBSS24metaG_FD_184400 | JGI IMG/M metagenome (GOLD analysis project Ga0207710, IMG submission 184400) | Switchgrass rhizosphere microbial communities from Kellogg Biological Station, Michigan, USA - KBS S2-4 metaG (SPAdes) (version 2) | ecosystem: Host-associated > Plants > Roots > Rhizosphere...
TGCTACTTGGATTCTAAACAGCGGGGGCAAGCCCCTCTTCCTGACTTGTTCTTTTCTGAGTTGTTCTATTCTTTTTGGCTGTTCTTTTCTGAGTTGTTCTATTCTTTTCGGCTTGTTCTATTCTTCACGCGGGTTGGTGGCTCATCACCTTCGTGACGTACTTCTCAAAACTCGCCCGATCCGCGTCGCTGATTTCCAGAATCCGAGCGCCGATCAGGTAACCGCTTCCATCTTCCAGATTCTCATACCTGACCGTCACCACCTTCATCTCAATCGGTCCATCCGGCAGCTCGAGCTTGACGTGTAGCTTCCGCTCGTCGCCGGCGAGGTAGTGTTCACCGATCCGGATCGCCGGAACAATCAACGCCAAACCCGTGACACTGACGTCCAGTGTGTGCCCATTAAGTGTGGGTAAGCGCCGGGAACCGTTCGTGCTCACGCGCGGATCCGACAAGCTCAACGTAAACGTCAGACGCGTCCGCACACGTCTAAAACGACGCCGGTTTCCGATAAAACGGCGCAATTGCGACACAATTCTGCGGGGCAGCTCCGACATTCTGCGAAATCACTAAATAAATCTCGGACCAGTTGAGGTAGGGCACGGGAAAGCCGCGTCGGGGGCAATGCAAGGTCCATTCTAAAGAACCTGCTCGCACAGACGCAACAGTTTAATTCTTCACTACGAGCGGTTTGCCGCCGGAGTCGCCGCTTCGCACTCCCGAAGCGTCGAGGAAAAACGAAAGCCGGCCCGTGCGGCCGTACTGGGCGGGTTCGGCGGTCGCATACCACGACTTTCCATCCGTGGCGCGTACCACCTGAAAACGGTAGCCGGTGCTTTCCGGCCCTTCGATGTCTTTCGGAACCAGGCCGGCGGCGATGAGCTCAGCCATGTTGCCAAACTGGCCGTTGTGGCCCTGGCCGTAGACCACCTGCGCGAGTGAGATACGCGTCAACATGTCCTGGACGTCGCTGTGGTGGGCATTGATCCGGGCCTCGAAGAAGAACTTCTTCCCTTCCTTGCGGACCAGCTCGAGGTTCTCGCGATCGCCTACGATCCACGCGTTGTCGATCTTGATCAGCGAAGCGGGCTCGATCTTTTCCTTGCCATCAACGTCGACCACTTTCACGAAGACGGTCGCAGCGTCGCCGCTGATCTGCTCGCCGGTTATGTCGACCTTCTCGGGGATCTTTTCGCTGACGGCGACGGCCATCTTGTCGAAATCAGGTTTCAGATCGTCAAACTCCTGCGTCGAGAGTCCCTCGATCGCGGCGCGATAGATGCTGATACCGAACGCTTCGCGAAACTTCCGCTCGCGCATCATCCGGTAAAACTCACGCATCGTGTCAGTGGGCGTGCGCGCAGTTTGTGCGAACGCCGTGGAAGTGCCAAATAACACAACACACAATAGGAGAATTATTCTTGCGCGCATAGATAATTTCGAAATTCCTCTGCGGCCCTCTGTGTGTCTCTGCGCTCTCTGCGTTAAAGAGCTATTTCAACGCAGAGACCGCAGAGATACGCAGAGAGCCGCAGAGGACAAAACTCATTCTTCGCGACGAGCGATTGGGCCGGGTTTCAACACCAACTCCCGCCCAACAAGATACAGCAGAATCGTGAGTAGCAGGAACGGAATCATACCGAGCACGTCCGAATTGGGTCCTTCGAAGAATGGATTGTGATGCGTAGCCCACTCCTCGAACACCTTCAGTCGAGCCACAATACCCTCGCTCAAATTCATGAACGCGAAGATCACGCCCGCGAGCGTTGCGCCCGCGATGTAACCGGAAGCGAGCAGCACACCGGGGCTCTTATCAGTCTCAGCCGCCATCTGCTCTTCGCTGAGATTCAAATTCTCCGGCTTCTTCCGCAGGTACTTGTCAACCAGCCAACGCACAGCGCCGCCAACAAATATCGGCGCCGACGTTGAGATCGGCAAGTAAACACCGACCGCAAACGCAAGCGACGGCACACCGCTCAACTCGAGCACAATCGTGATCATCACTCCGAGCAATACAAGCCCCCACGGCAGCTCACGACTCAAAATTCCCTTGATGATGTAAGACATCAACGTGGCCTTCGGCGCGGTGAACTTTGCGACCGTGTTGGTCGTCCCCGGCACTTTGTCGTAGATACCGTTGATACCGGGATCCGCAAGATAAACCGGCACACCCTGATCGTTCACGAAGTAACGTCCGGCCGGGCCGTAATCGGTAGTCGTCTTGTGCACGACGTTGTACTCACTCGTATCAGTGCTGGCCTGTCCGCCCGTCAGCCGCTCTTTCTTCGGCTGGCTGCCGCTCATCACGTACTGATCGGGAGTAAACTTGAAGTCCGCCGGAAAACTAAAGTCCTTGTTCTGAGCCACAGGCACGTAGACGCTGCCCGACTGGTTCATCGCCAGCAGGATTGGTCCGAGCGCGAGCGCAGAAACAAGAGCGCCAACGAGGATCGCTATCTGCTGGTACTTCGGCGTCGCGCCGACGAGGAATCCCGTCTTTAAGTCCTGCGACGTCGTTCCACCATTTGAAGCGGCGATACACACGATGCCGCCGATCGAAAGCGCGGTAACAAAGTACGGCGGTGCCGTCCAGCCGATAAGCAGAAATACAAGACACGTCAGCAACAGCGTCGCGACTGTCATCCCCGAGATCGGGTTTGACGACGATCCGACTTCACCCGTTAGTCGCGACGAAACCGTTACAAATAGGAATCCAAACGCGATGATCAGGATCGCGCCGAGAATGTTGAAGCGCAGATTGAGCTGCGGAAAGATCATGATGCAGGCCATCAACGCGATGATTCCGCCCAGCACAAACTTCATCGAAAGGTCCTGGTCCGTGCGCGGCGCGTTGTCCGTAGAGCCCGTGCCCGATCGTCGCAGGTCAGCGAGGCCGCCTTTCAAACCGCTCCAGATCACGGGCAGCGATCGAAACAGACTGATGATTCCACCCGCTGCGACCGCGCCCGCGCCGATGTAAAGGATGTAGCCCTTTTGAATCTGCGTGACGCTCATGTCTTTGATCAGGTGTGTGGTTTCCGGAGCGAGTGGCGTCATCCAGCCGCCACCGAAATACTTGATCGCCGGAATCAAAACCAGGTATGCGAGCACGCCGCCGGCCACCATGATCGAGGCGATGCGCGGTCCGATGATGTAACCGACGCCGAGCAGCGCGGGATTGTTTTCGATCGAGACTGAGCCACCCTCGAATGGTCTGCCGAAGACTTTGCCCGGATACTCTTTCCACGTCTTAAAGATCTGTTCGATACCGTAGTAAAGAAAACCGAGACCGAAGCCGCTGATGATCGTCTTGCCTCCAGTCATAGCTTCATCTACGACGGCAGCGCTTTCTCGCGATCCTTCGAGCGCTGCGGCGCGAGACTCGTCGGAAGCGCCGGCCTTCAACACTTCGGCGCAGGCAGTGCCTTCCGGATATTTTAGAAATCCGTGTTGAGCGACGATGAGCGCGCGGCGCAATGGGATCATCATCAGGATACCGAGCAGGCCGCCGAGCACCGAAACCAGCATCACGCGCGATAACTCGAGATCGAATCCGAGTATCAAAATCGCCGGCATCGTGACGCCGATACCGAAGGCGATCGACTCACCGGCTGAACCGGCTGTCTGAACAATGTTGTTTTCGAGAATCGTGGCGTCGCGCAAACCCAATTTCGATAACACACGGAAAAGCGTGATGGAGATCACCGCCACCGGAATCGACGCACTGACCGTTAGACCAACCTTGAGCACGAGATAAAGCGAGGACGCACCGAAGACGATGCCGAGTACGGTACCAACGAGCAGCGGCAGTATCGTCAGCTCACGCAGCCTGACTCCCGCCGGAATATAAGGTCGAAAAGTCGTTAAATACGGATTGTCTGGCTTGAAACCGACCTTGTCTGGGTACTCGTTTGCAGGGATGCTTTCACTGGACATCCAATTGACCTCCAACAAGTTTTGTAAAACGGGGAGTGCGTAGGGGTTTGAAAACGCCGTTACTTTACCATGAATACAGTGTTTTTGAACCTGATTAGGCAGTCTGAGATTGCCTTACCGAATTTCCTGATAAACTGCCGAAACCCATGCGCACACGAATAATCACACTGCTGCTGCTCTTTCTCGTGACCGGGGTCGCCACGGCCCAGAAAAAGATTCCGGCGCCCGCTGATGTGCTCGGCTTCGTGCCGGGTGAGGATCGGAAACTCGCTTCCTGGGACCAGATCGTCGATTACTTCAAACAACTCGACGCCGCCAGCGACCGCGTCGTTTTCGAAACACTCGGCGACACGACGATGGGCAAGCCGTTCGTGATGGCGACCATCAGCTCACCCTCGAATCTCGCGCGCCTCGAAGAATTCAAGAAGATCCAGGGCCAGCTCGCCGATCCGCGCAAACTCGGTCCACTCGCGGCACGCGATCGCAAAGCAGCGGAGTTGATTCGACAAGGCAAGACCATCGTCCTGATCACTTGCGGAATACACTCGACCGAAGTCGGCTCGTACTTATCGAGCACGTTGATCGCGCACCAGCTCGCTTCGTCAACCGACGCGAACATTCAAAAAATTCTCGACAACACGATCGTCCTGCTCGTGCCATCGCTGAATCCCGACGGCGTCGATATCGTCAAGAACTGGTACGACAAAACTCTCGACACGCCGTTCGAAGGCACCGATCCGCCTGAGCTCTATCACAAGTACACCGGTCACGATAACAACCGCGACTGGTATGCCTTCACGCAGCTCGAGACGCAGCTCACGGTCGACAAGATTCACAACATCTGGCATCCGCAGATCGTCCACGACATTCACCAGCAAGGCTCTTTCGGTTCTCGTCTGTTCCTGCCGCCATACATGCAGCCTGTTGAGCCAAACATTCCGAAAGCTATCGTGCAAGGTTACACGGAGCTCGGAAACTGGATGGCCGCCGAGATGCGCGCCAAAGGCTTCGAAGGCATCACTACGAATTCAACCTACGACGCATGGACTCCCGCACGCGCGTATTCCCACTATCACGCGGGCGTGCGCATGTTGTCTGAAACCGCGTCTGCACGAATCGCGTCGCCGATGACGTTGAAGTTTGAAGAGCTACGTTCGCGCGAAGGCTACGATCCGCAGAAGGAGTCGCCGAAGTTTGGACCACTGTGGCGCGGTGGTGAGTGGCGCCTGAGCGACATCACGAAATACATGACGACCGCGGCGTTTCTTTTATTGGACCACGCGGCGACGAATCGCGAGCAGTGGTTGCGACGTTTCTATGCGATCGGGAAGGAGGCGGTGCGACCACGCCGGGCTGGAGAGCTTTACGGTTTTCTGATCGAGCCGTCACAGTACTCAACGAACCTGTTGAATATTCTTCGTCGTGGTGAAGTCGAAATGTCGGAGGCTAAAGAGGGTACAAGGTTCAAAGTCGGCACTCGCCTGCTTCCGAGCGATACACAACTGATCAGAATGGATCAACCATACGGCGCCTTTGCGAAGACGTTGCTCGAAGTTCAGCATTATCCCAATCTCAGAGACGCTGAAGGACATCCGATTGCGCCGTACGACGTCACCGCACACACGTTGCCGTTGTTGATGAACGTGCCGGTGCAGGCTGTTAAGTCGCCCTTTCGCGCGGTGCGAAGTACGGAACCGGCTTCGTATGGTCTGACTGGCGCGCCGAAGACGCCGGTGATCGATCTGTTCGCGATTTATCACTCGAATGTTCCCAGTCAGGACGAAGGTTGGACCAGATCGATCCTCGACTCGGAGAGCATTCATTACGGCGTGCTCGGCGATAAGGAGTTGCGCGCGGGCATCACTGTTTATAAACCCGCGCCTGGTGTCACAGGGAAATACTACACGTTACTCATTCCTGATCAGCCGACGCGTACGCTGCTTGAAGGTTATCGGTCCGGTGCTATGCCGCCGGAGTTAACCGGCGGCCTCGGGCCTCAAGGTGTGAAGACGCTGCGCGACTTTGTTGAGACTGGCGGCACGTTGATCTTTCTGAACCGCGCTGCGAACTTCGCGATCGAGCAGTTCAAGTTACCCTTGCGCAATGTTGTTGGGGGATTACCGCGCACGGATTTCTACGTGCCGGGATCGATCCTTCGCATTGAGCTCGACATGTCCCATCCGCTTGCGAGTGGAATGCCGAAAGAGACGATCGCGTGGGCCGAAGACTCGCCGGTATTTGAAGTGACGAACGACCCGGGTGCGACCGTGCCGGCCGCAAACGTCCACGTGATTGCATCGTACCCGGCGGACAAAGATCCGCTACTCTCCGGCTGGCTACTCGGCGGCGATTTGATCAAAGGCAAAGCAGCTCTCGTGGAAGTAACAATGGGAAAAGGACGGGTAATTTTGTTCGGTTTCCGGCCTCAATACCGGGCGCAGTCGTTGGCAACATACCCACTGTTCTTTAATGCTTTGGCTAGAAAGTAAGTATTTCTCACGCGGCGGCGCAACGGCGCAACGCTGCCGGCTCATCCGTTGCGTCGTTGCGCCGCCGCGTGAGAAACCTCCTTCGGGCGCCTCCAGATCCTTGAACTTTCTATCCCGACAGGCGTATAACTACCTTGACCACAATGGTCCCTCTTCTTTTTACTTCGGTTCTGGTTTTAGGCTTACTCGCTGTCGCCATTTACATCTGGCAGAAACCCGCGAACACGTCGCAAACTACTGCACTGCCTCTGCCACCTGAAGAACCGCGGGGATTGTTTTCCGACTTCCGCATTAATCAACTTAGACCCCCGACTGACGATCAATTATCGGCAAAAGGCCCCGAAGTAGACGCGGAGACTTTTCATCAGGCTATCGCAGCCATTAAAGCGTTTCAGGAATCGCCCAATAGAACTTCCACAACAAACCTGCTGCATGCCGCGGCCCTTTCTGACAATGCCAGGAATTACGGCAGGGCAATCGAGCTCGTGCTGCTTTCCTGGCGAGACGGTAGCCTGTCAGATTTGTCGGCGCGAGAGCTTCAGGCGTTATTCAACAGTGAATACTGGGTACTGTCGTCACACACTCGAACTTCAGGCGCAGGCTTCGTCCTGAAGGGTACGCTTTCCAACGCGAATCGTGAGCTTGAGTCCACAAACAACCCATCAACTGCCTCCAGTTGATTTCGAAAGAGAAAGACCATGCCAAATTTTGACATCACAACTGTGATTCTTTTGCTATTCGGCGGATTTGTTCTTCTGATCATCTTCCTCGTGATCGTTAGCCGGATCTTCGTGAACGTCGGTGCGCGAGAAATCGCGATTAAAGAACGACGATACTTAGGCGCGAAAATGCCGCCGGGACGAGTGGTAGCCACGGAAGGCGAAGTCGGTATCCAAGCCGACGTGCTGAAACCGGGCTTGCACTTGATCAAGTTTCCTTTTGAAAAAGTCGTACGCAAAGTCCCATTGATCGAAATCGGCGCCGACGAGATGGGCATCATCGAAGCGGTTGACGGTGAGCCGATGCCTCCCGGTCGCATCTTTGCGCCAGACCGCGCCCAGAACGCTCACAACAACTTCCAGGATCCGATCGCGTTTATCAAACAGGGCGGTGTGAAAGGTATTCAGCTCCGCACCCTCCCGCCGGGTCTCTGGCCCATTCACCCCTATCTGTTCCGTGTTTCAGTCGCGAAAGCGACACTCGTGCCGCAGGGCAAAGTTGGAGTCGTGACTGCCGCTGATGGTGGTGCACTTGATCCGGGCCGCCTGCTCGGCAAAGCGATTACCGACCACCGCAATTTCCAGGACGCCGAACAGTTCATTCAATCCGGTGGCCAGAAAGGACCGCAGGTCGACATCCTGACGCCCGGCGTCTATCGCATCCTGCAGCAGTCCGCTTCTCTCGAAGGAGGGAATGAAGCTAAACCCGGTCTCTTCAACGTGCGATTGTTTGATGCGACTGTGATCAATGAGAACCAGATCGGTCTCGTCGAAGCGTTGGATGGCGCCCAGCTCAACCCGCGCGACTATGTGGCCGAGTCGTTTGCCGGGCACGACAACTTTCAGGATGGACATGAATTTATCGGCAATGGTGGCCAGCGTGGTCCACAAAAAGACATCCTGCTGCCCGGCACTTACTACATCAACCCGCTGCTGTTCAAAGTCATTCCCGAAACGGCGAAGGAGATTAAGCCGGGTGAAGTCGCGGTAGTCGTGTCGAACGTCGGTAAGGATCCTTCAGACGAAGTCAGACGCGAGATGGCCGCGAAGGTGCGGGAACGAATGGAACGCGAGGAGAGGGAGCAGGTTGAGGAGTCTGCAAATCGTCTTGACGTGATGGACGATGGCCGCACTGTCGAACAGATCAAGGCCGACCTGTTGACAGGCGATCCGGCCGATCGACGCCTCGACGAGGGCGCGCACGAAGCTTACGTCGTTCCCGAAGGTTACCGCGGTATTCAGGAAGCCGTCGTGGGACCAGGACGTTACTACGTGAACACGCTCGCTATCTCGCCGATCGTTATTCCGACGACGAACCAGACGGTGGAATGGACGGCGGGTGAAGTTGCCAACACGTTCAACCCGTTCGAGGTGATCTCGAAAGACGGTTTTACGATGCAGTTGGAAGTGCGCGTTGTCTTTCGTGTGAAGCCTGAAGACGCGCCGTTCATGGTGGCGAAGATTGGCGGCATCGAACGGTTGATTCAAAACGTGATGCATCCGCTGATCGACTCGATCTTCCGTAACCAGGCGTCTGAGTCGTCCGCGATGGCGTACCTGCAAAACCGGCACGAAGAACAGGAACGCGCCGAGGCTCGCGTGCGCGCGCACCTGCTGAAGTATCACGTCGACGTAGTGAACGTGCTCATCTGCCACATTCATCTGCCGGAAGAGTTGATGAAGACGCAGACCGAGAAGATCCTCGCCGAGCAGCGTCAGAACATGTACAACGCTCAACGCGAGGCGGAAGAGAAACGCATTCAACTCGAGAAAACGAAGTCGCAGGCCGACAACCAGAAGGATCTCATGGCGGCGACGGTGGGTGTCGAGATCGCCAGCAAACGCGCCGAGCAGCGTAAAGCTGAGGGCGAGGGCGAGGCCCACTACATCCAGCAGACGGGCCGTGCCGAAGCTGAGAAGGTTCGTTTGATGGGTGAGGCGCAGGGCGTCGCTTATCGCGAGCAGGTCAACGCGCTTGGCCCGCAGGGTGTGGCGCTGGTTGAGACGCTGAAAGTCATCGGCGAGAAGGGCGTTCGCATCACGCCGGACGTCATGGCCACTGGTGGTGGAGGAGCTGAGGGCGGCGGTGGAATCGGCACGTTGCTGCTGATGAATCTCTTCCGCGACCGGCTGAACATCCCCGGCCCGAACGGGGAAAAAGCCCCCACTCGATAGTCTTACCGAGAGTATAGGTCCTATAAGTCCTATAGGACCTATACTCATCAACACACAAAAGCTACAGAATCTCCACGCCTTCTCAGCCTAACTCTCGTACTTTCTCCGCGCTCGATCTAGCAATTCTCCAATACAGCGCCAAACAAGGAGGGGTGGAATGAGACAATCACTCGGTTTGATTGCTTTGATTCTCTTCGTGGCGGGTCTTAGCTTCGTATTATCGGCGCAGGATCAGCAGGGTGGACGGCCGATAACCGTCACGTTGATGGGCGCGGCTGAGGTTCCCGGCCCGGGCGACCCCGACGGAACCGGCACCGCTCGACTCACATTTAATCCGGGGAAAAACCAGGTTTGTTACGAGTTGAAGGTCGACAAGATCGCGGCTGCTAACGGCGCTCACATCCACGCCGGCGTTGCCGGTAAAGCTGGGCCACCCATCGTAACCCTCACGCCGCCGGCGAACGGCTCCTCAAAGGAATGCGCGCCGCTCGAACAGGAAAAGATCATGGACATCATCAAGAACCCGGGAAATTATTACGTGAATGTCCACAACGCGGAATTCCCCAACGGCGCACTGCGCGGTCAACTTAAATAGGTCCTATAGGACCTTATATTCGGTTTTCAAAATACATTTTCGCAGCCATCTTCGTGAGCTTCCAAACTCTCGACCACGCGATTTGACTGTCACCGTTCTCGCGTCCAGTCAGCTTGTCGAAGATCATCTTGCGGAAGGCTCGTCCCTCGCGTCGCAACATGAATTCCTTCGCAAACGGCTTGGCGGTTTCAAAGAAACTGAAACCCGGATCGGTCACTACACCGATACCTTCGAGCGTCATCAACGCGCGCATGATGTAGGTGAAGTTTGACGGCAGACGGAATGGATACTCGTAAATCACTTCAGCGAGATCGTACGTCAGCTCCTTGAAGTTCACTTCGCCAAGCTTCAGGTTGAGATAGTGCGTGAACAGGCTCTCCACCACCGGCCGCACCGTCTCCGGATCGACGCCCGGCTTCAGGAAATTCAGATTGATGATGTCCTGGCCCAATCCCTTCACGTCGCGTCCGACGACGTGGAAGAACGCATCGATCATCTGCGCCTGAAGCTTCGGACTGATCCGCCCAACCATGCCGAAATCAAAGAACGCAAGATGCCCGCTATCCATCACGAGCAGGTTTCCGGGATGGGGATCGGCGTGGAAGAAGCCGTCTTCGAGTAACTGCTTGAGATACGTGCGAATCAGCATCCGGTTGACCTTAACCGGCGAGATGCGATTCGCTTTCAGGCCCTCGAGGTCAACTACCTTCGTACCACGAATAAAATCGAGCGTCAGCACGCGCGTGTTCGTGTGCGTCCAGTAAATCTTCGGCACTCGAATCGCGCGCCAGGTGCGGAAGTTGTAACGGAACCGGTCCGCGTTACGTCCTTCCTTGACGTAATCCATCTCTTCGAAAATCGTCGAATGAAACTCGTGCAGCATCCCTTCCCAATCGGCGTTCTCATTTGCCTTCGGAAAGAAACGATTCGTCAGCTTCACAAGTCGAAACAGGATCGCCACGTCGAACGAGATGGTCGACTGTAAGTTCGGACGCTGAACCTTGACCGCGACTTCCTGACCCGTGTGCAAGCGTGCGCGATAAACCTGTCCGAGCGACGCCGCAGCGATGGGCTCGGCATCGATCTCTTTGTACGCCTCGTGCAGACTGCGCCCCAGCTCCGCTTCAACGATCGCGAAAGCTTCTGCCGTCGGAAATGCCGGCACCTGGTCCTGCAACGTCGCGAGCTCTTTCACATACTCGAGCGGCAACAGATCGGCGCGCGTGCCGAGCGCCTGTCCGATCTTGATGAACGTTGGGCCAAGATCGATCAACGACTCGCGCAGCCACACCGCTTGCTTCTCGAGTCGCGCTTGTTTCTTCGCCGAACCTTCAGCGCCGCGAAACACGAAGTAACGCAACGCTCGCATGAACCGATCAAACGCAACATAGAATTGTGCGGCGACCCACGCTTTGAATCGCGCCTTGCGTCCCTTGCCACGCGCGAGCTCCTGCTGCCTGACAACTGCGCGGTTGTTGAACTCCGCCCGGATTTCGTAAGTGTCGAGAAACAGATAAAGTGAAAACAGTCCGAGCACGCGCGCGACACGCGCCGCCCGCAGCCAGCCGCGCAAGTCACGACCCGCAAGGATCTCGTCCACCAGCGCTTCAGTTAGCGGTGGGACCTGCGTCACCGGCTTCGGCGCAGGCTGCGCGCTCACAGCCAGGCCGTTTCCGTTCGAATTATTTGTCCTAATTAATGCCTGATTTGTATTCATTACGATTACGTTAAATCACCGCCAGCATGTGTTTCGTGCCGGCCCTCTCAAAATAACTGTTCGCACGATCGACATCTATCATAATTTGCGTTTTCAATTGCTCGATTGAGCTAAACTTTCGCTCGTCGCGCAGACGATACAAAAACCGAACACGCACAACATCGCCGTAAAGGTCGCCGTCCCAGTTCATTACGTAGGTCTCGACCGAAGGTTCCGTGGCGTCCGCAAACGTCGGTCTCAGGCCTACATTCGTCACGCTCCGGCGCCATTGTCCATCAATCAACGTGCCCGTGACGTACACGCCATTCCGGGGTATGACGCGGTTGTGTGGGTGGAGGTTGGCCGTCGGAAAGCCTAGCTTGTGACCGCGTTCCGCGCCCCGCTCAACACGTCCTTCCACGCCATATGGACGGCCCAACATGCGTCGCGCGAGGTTCACGTGGCCAGCAGCCAGTAGCTGGCGAATCTTGCTCGAGCTGACGCGACAGCCACGCAGCGTCACCTCCGGCACCTCACCCGCGACAAAACCGAGCTCCTCGCCCATGCGTTTCAGCAATTCGATATTGCCCTCACGATTGTGCCCAAACGCGAAGCCCTTCCCGAGATAGACCTCTTTCGCATGCAGCCGATCGACCACCACGTCACGCAGAAACTCCCCGGCGCGAATCGTGGAAAACTCTTCCGTGAACCGCACCACGATCGTCTGTTCGATACCGAGAACACCTAACGCTTCGATCTTCTGATCGAACGTTTGCAGCAGTGGCGGCGCCGACTCCGGATGCAAAACAGCGCGCGGGTGCGGATCGAATGTGATCACTGTCGGCACCGCGCCCATCGCACGCGCCCGCTCGACAACGGTGCTCATGATCAACTGGTGACCGAGATGCAGGCCGTCAAACACGCCGAGCGTGAGCACGGTTGGTCGTTGAATCTCGGCGTTGTCAGTTCCGTGAAAGAGACGCATTCACTCGACCACCAATCCGTCGTAAGCAAACTCGACGCCCGCGGGCAGACGCACTGAATCGCGAGCGTGTTTGATGTCGTGGGCGATATGAGTAAAGAAGGTTCGTCGTGGCTTTAACTGGTCCACGTAGCGCAAAGCCTTATCGACCCACAAATGTGTCGGATGTTGGGTGAACCGCAAACAATCAAGCACGAGCACGTCGAGACCTTGCAGCGCATCGATGGTCGCGGGCGGGATTTCGCTGAGATCAGTCAGGTACGCAAAATCGTTGAAGCGATAAGCCATCACCGGCAAGCGGCCGTGAATCACCTCGAGCGGTGTAATCAACAGCTCCGGGCCAATGCAGAAACCCGCGCCCGGTGTCACGATGTTGGGAATCACTTCCGGTAGACCGCCACCGAAGTGTGAAGGCTCGAAGATATACTTGAAGATGCGTTTGATATCCACCCACGCACGTTCATTCGCAAGGACACTCAGCGCGCCAAAGCGAAAGTTGAGCGGGCGAATATCGTCGAGCCCGAAAACGTGATCGGCATGACAGTGAGTGATCAGAACCGCATCGAGATGTTTCAGCCCAAAGCGCAGCGCCTGTTGTCGAAAATCGGCAGACGTATCGACCAGCACGGTGCGCCCGGCATGTTCGATGATGATTGAAACTCTCAGACGTTTGTCGCGAGGATCGTCTGAGATGCAGGTCTCACATTCACAACCGATTGACGGCACACCGGTGGAGGTTCCCGTACCTAAAAAGGTAAGCTTCATCTCCCCCCAGTGATATCGCTCCCGGTAAATCTTTGCGCCTGTTGCGGGGAGTTGACGAGCGAAACGTACTGCATCCGCAGGTCGCCCAGCAGGCCCTCGAGCATGCGGTGTTCCTGCGTCGTCAGGTTTCCGGCCGTCTTCTTCTGCAACATGCCCAGGACGTCGATCCACTGTTTGCCCGCGTCCAGGTCGACCTCACGCTGGCGCGACACAGGGTTCTCCACCATGCCGAGTGAAGAAGCAGCATTCTGGGCGAGCACCATCAGAAAGTTAATAAAACTCGCCGGATCGCGCGCGTCAGGGAACTCTTCTTCACTGAGCTCTTCTTCTGGAGCCGGCGCTTCCTGCTCAGGGCTGGCTGCAACTTCCGGTTCCGGTCTCGCTTGCGCTGCTTCCGCGGCGGGCGCAACTGCGGCAGTTTCCGGCGCCTCGGCGGCCGTTGGTTTCGCCTTCTCTTCAGGAGGCAGATCTCGTGGGCTGCCGTCCGCATTAAACAGTCTTCTGTCCGTTACTTTGAAAGTGGGTTGATCCTCTTGCATGGTCATTATTAAACCATAAAGGCGCTAACCACGCATGCGGTGTTAGACTAGCGACATGCCTGCGACATTTAACGATTTAGTAGCACTTATGGCTCGGCTGCGTTCGCCGAACGGCTGCCCGTGGGATCGCGAGCAAACGTACGCCACGCTCGCGCCGATGCTGCTCGAAGAAGCTTATGAAGCGTTTGAAGCGGTCGAGGACGCGCGTGAGGGCCGGCCTCGTGAATTGTGTGACGAGCTTGGCGATTTGATGTTTCAGATCGTGTTTTACGCACAGGTTGCGAAGGAGCGCGACGAGTTTACGATCGACGATGTCACGACTGCGATTCACGACAAGATGGTGCGCCGCCATCCACACGTGTTTGGTGACGTTGAAGCCAACGATGCCGCAACTGTGTTGCTCAACTGGGAAACCATGAAAGCCGAAGAGCGGCGCGCGTCAGGAAAAACTGAAAACGTCAACACGTCGTTGTTGACAGGCGTCTCTTCGAAAGCGCCCGCGTTGATGGAAGCGCATCAGTTATCGACGAAAGCAGCTCGCGTCGGTTTCGACTGGAAGTCTGTCGACGACATTTTCGATAAGTTGCAGGAAGAGATTGGAGAGCTGCGCGCAGCGATCAAAGATCACGTGGAGCTGAAAGACGAAGCGAATCACGCGCGCGTCCGAGAAGAGATTGGCGATCTATTGTTTGCCGCGACGAACATCGCGCGACACATGCAGGTCGAACCCGAAGCCGCGTTGAAGTTAACGAATCGAAAGTTCAGGCAGCGGTTTGGATACATCGAGAATGCGCTGCACGAACGTGGGCAGGCTTTTGATCAAACGTCGATCGACGAGCTGGAAGAGTTGTGGCAGGAAGCGAAGAAGAAATAAACCCGCGAAGCGGGTGACAGCATAAAGCCTGGGGCGCAAGCCCCAGGTACGTCAATAAAAAAGACAAAGAGCCCGCGAAGCGGCTGACTGCTGTCGCCCACTTCGCGGGCTCTAAATATTTCGTTCTGTGATCCTGGGGCTTGCGCCCCAGGCTTTATGCTGTCACCCGCTTCGCGGGCTCATCACTTCAGTCGTTGATCCGCACTGACTGCATCACCTGATTGAACGCGCTATCAAACCCGCGCTCGTTCTGCGGCACGACGGCGACCATGTAGAACACCTGTCCGTTACGCAGTTGCGTCGTGATCAGTCGAATGAGCTCAGGACGCCCGGTTGCCTCGTTGACATTCGTCAGCGTCGTTAGCAGCGCCGGACGAGCATCGAGCGTCGATCGTTGAGAACCACCATTTGCGCGCAAGTTGTTATTTCCCTGCGCGAAATTGTTGATCAACTCCTGGGTCGCACCCTGCAAGTTGCGACTATTCGTTTGCGCTACCCCAAAGCTCACGCCGTGTGTGTAAACCGCCTGGCCGTTGTACTGACCGTAAGCGCCCTCCGGCACGAACCAAACCGAGTTACCTTCGTTCACCTGCCGCCAGTTGCTCGGCACGCTAACACTCACACCGCCGTTGAAGATCGAAACGCTCTGAAAGCGACCCGATGGATACGACACGCGTCCCGTCGGCGCATTGTCTGGATAGTTGTTGTCGGGATAATTGCCGGTCTGCTCACCTGTCGGATAACGCTGACCACTCCGTTGAATCTCAGCCATCGACGGCGCACTTCCATAACCACGCAAACGCTGCTGAATTCGCGCAAACTCGCGCGAGTCACGATTGGCTGAAGTGTTAACGCGCAGGTACTGAGCTTCCCTGTTGATGCGCGCATAACGATCGCTCGGGCTCGGGTGATCGCTCAAGAAGCCACCGCCACCGCCGCCTTGACGCTCGATCGTTTGGAACATGTTGGCGAGATCGCGCGGATCGTAACCAGCCTGGGCCATGATCTGCGCTCCCAGAATGTCAGCCTCAGTTTCGTATTCGCGACTAAACTTCAGCAGGTAAACCGCAAACGGCGCCTGGGCCAACTGGCCCACGCCTGGTCCACCGAGGATCGTTCCAGCGATGCCGGCGATGCCGCCGAGTATGCTGTACTTCTGTCCCTTACTCGCCTGCGCCGTGCCGTGTCGTAGCGCAACGTGACTGATCTCGTGCGCCATCACGCCCGCCATCTCACCTTCAGTCCGCGCCGCTTCGATCATGCCGCGGTTGACGTACATTGGACCACCGGGTAGCGCGAACGCATTGATGTCTCTCGCGTTTACAACTTTGAAATAATACTGAAATTCGGGATGTTGAAAGTCCTGTGGAATGCTCGCCCTGAGACGCTGCCCTACTCTCTCCACGTAGCTTTGCACTTCGGAGTCGCGCAGCAACGGAAACTGGCTCTCAGCTTCCTGCGCCGCCTGGCGCCCGAGCTTGATGTCGTCCTGAATACTGTATTTGTTGCTGTGAAGCTTGATTTGCGTCGCTTGCGCGAGCGCTGTGAAAGGCATCACGGTGATCGCCACGAGCGTTAGCCACGCTATTAAAGTTTGTCTCTTAAACATTTATTTGTTACCTCCATTGCCGATTGCGATTTGAAATCGGCAATCGTCCTTTTTCGGGGAGTGTTGCACCAAAACGAAACGCAGTGATATTTGCCAAAGATCGGTTTCACTTCGTAAATATCGCATATTTCGCGACTAACCGATCAGGGCAGTTAACAACGCAATGAAAATGCCAGAGGGGCTCAGCCCCGGTTGCGAGGCTCGATATGCTGGTTAAACCATTGCGCCGGTTCGGCAAGCGGGGTGATTTGATGGGGCTCGCCCTTCCAGACCCGGATCATCGAGATTATCAGGAAAATGAAGGCCGCAAGGCTAAACAACTTGCCGCCGATGGAACTACCCGTGAGCAAGTTGATCCCACCAAACAAAGTTGACACGATCAATATCGCAATGTGAAGAGCGACGCCTTGTGCCGCGTGAAAACGAACTTTCCCCTCGCTGCGCGGCACCAGAAATAACTCGAGCAGTCCGACAATCAATCCGACATAACCAGGCACATACGCCAGCATCGTCGCCCATTTTTCCGGGATGCCGATGCCGAGCACGGGCCGCGATGATGAAGGAGCGTTCACCGGCGGCTGGTAAATGTTTTGTCGTGATTGATACTGCGCGGGCGGTGGCGCGTAAGTCGGGGGCACAAACACTGACGGATATGGAGCATTGAGTGGAGGGTTATCGTAACGACGAGTCGGCGCCTCGGAGTAGACGTTTTGTCGCCCGTTCTCGACGTTCTGAGGTGGAGGCGGTTCATTGTTGCCGACTTCCCGCGTATTACCGCCTACTTGCTGAGTGACGCCGCCGAGGTCACCCCAGACGTCCTCTGCTTTCCGTTCAACGTCCGGATCGAGAGGGTTAGTGTCGTATTTGCTCTTCTTCGTCTCCATTTGAGCCAGCCATAATCTTACTAATCTGCGATCTCATACTCAACCTGTTGCCAGCGATGCTCGCGCTCGGAGATGGAAAAGGCCTTGATAACGGCCTTGATGCCGGCGAGGCCAATGATCAGGTATTTGGCGGAAGGGTAGTAGGCAAGGCGGACGTCGGTTTCAGACGGGCTCGGGTCTGACGCTCGCGGGTGCGAATGATAGATTGCCAACAAATCCTCGCCGCGCTCGCGCATCTGACGTTGCGCGGCAAAGAGATCTTCAGGTGCGGCTTCGTAAGCTGACTCGGGATGCGGCGTGACGTTGCGGAGACGATAAAGCGTCACTGCCCGTGCCTCTGAAACCCCGCCAATCAATCCGCAGCACTCCGCCGGCGCCGTTTCGCGAGCATGGGCGATCATAGCGTCCACATGTTCACGACGGAGTTGAAGCAGCGGCATGGTCAGTCTTCGACGACTCGCAGGTGCAACTCTTCCAGCAGTTTTGGATCGACTTCACCGGGCGCATCGATCATCAGATCGGCGGCCGAGGCTGTTTTCGGAAACGCGATCACGTCGCGAATGTTGTCAGTGCCGGCCAGCACCATCATCAAGCGATCGATTCCGGGCGCGATACCGCCGTGTGGCGGCGTGCCGTACTCGAGCGCGTCGAGAAAGAAACCGAAACGCTCGCGCGCTTCTTCGGTACTCATTCCGAGTGCTTTGAAGACGAGACGCTGCACGTCGCGTCGATGAATACGAATCGATCCGCTTGCCATTTCCACGCCATTGATCACGGGATCGTAAGCTTTGGTTCGAATCTGTCCGAGCAGATTTGCCTCACCGCCTTCGACCGCTCGTTGCAGCAATTCGAGATCTTCATCGACCGGCGAGGTAAACGGATGGTGCATTGAATAATAGCGACCGTCCTCTTCGTGAAACTCGAACATCGGAAAGTCAGTCACCCAGAGCGGGGCGTACACGTTCGCGGGAATCAGGTTTTCACGCTTCGCGATCTCGTTTCGCAATGCGCCTAAACTCGCCGCGACGATCTTCGGCTTGCCGGAAACGATCAGAACCGCGTCGCCCTTTTTCGCGCCCGCAAGCTCAGCCATGCGCGTGACGACGTCAGCGCCAAGGGCTTTCAAAAGCGAGGACGTAGTTTCATCGCCCAGCTTGATCCAGGCGAGCGCGCCGGCGCCGTAGCGCTTTGCAAACTCCTGCAACTCGTCGAGCACTTTACGCGAGAGGTTTGCGCCATTCGGAACGACGATTCCCTTCACTTGCCCGCCGGACGACAACGCAGACGCGAACGGCGGAAACTCAGTGCCTTCCACAGACTGCGCCAGATCCTGCAACTCGATTCCCGGAATGCGTAAATCCGGTTTGTCTGATCCAAACCGTCGCATCACTTCCGCGAACGTGAAGCGCGGAAACGGCACCGGCAGATCGACGTTGATGAGTTTAAAGACCGAGGCGAACAGGCCTTCAATCAAGCTGTAGATCTGACCGAGCGTGGCGAAGCTCATCTCGACGTCGAGCTGCGTAAATTCCGGCTGCCGGTCCGCGCGCAAGTCTTCGTCACGAAAACAGTGCGCGATCTGGAAGTACTTATCGAGACCGCCGATCATGCACAACTGTTTGAAGAGCTGCGGCGACTGCGGCAGTGCGAAGAACTTGCCCGGAAAGATGCGCGACGGCACGATGTAGTCACGTGCGCCTTCGGGCGTGGACTTGATCATGACCGGCGTTTCGATCTCGGTGAAACCCTGCGCCGACATGTAGCGCCGGATCTCGTTCGTCACGCGATGGCGAAGCAGGAGGTTCGACTGCAACTGCGGCCGGCGCAGATCGAGATAACGATATTTCAGACGCAAGTCTTCACTCGCGAGCGCGTCGGGCGCAGCGTCGAGCTGAAATGGCGGCGTGCGCGCATCGTTCAGTGTCAACAACTCTCGCGCGTGAACCTCGACGTCGCCAGTCGCGAGCTTCGGGTTGCGTGTGTTCTCAGCACGCGCCACGACTTCGCCTTTGACTGCAATCACGTATTCGCCACGCAACTCCTTGGCTTTCGTGTGCGCTTCCGGCGCATTTTCCGCATTGAAAACAACTTGAGTGATACCGTCTCGATCGCGAAGATCGACGAAAGTGAGCTCGCCAAAATCACGACGTTTGGCGACCCAACCCATCAGCACGACTTGCTTGCCGATGTCGTGAGGGCGCAGTTGTCCACAAGAGTGAGTGCGTTCTAAATTTCCTAAGTTATCGAGCATAAAATCTGGGGGCTAAACAGCCTGAGCAATCTCTAAACGATTCCCACCGGGATCGCGAACGTAAAACCGCGACCAGCCGGGCGTGGGCAAATCATCAGGTATGATCTCGACGCCTGCATTCTGAAACCGTTCCTCAGCTTCGGCGAGGTCGCTCACGGTGTAACAAACGTGTCGCTTGCTGATGCAGTTCTCGCCTAATGGATTTTCAATAGAAAGGTGCAGTTGCAAAGGACCGAGTTGATACCACGCGCCGCCGCGTCCGCGCGAGCCTTCCGGCTTCGGCACTTCCTCGAGCCCCATCACGACGCCATAAAAATGCTTCGCCGCATCTTCGAGCGACTTCGGAACGGTAACGTTGACGTGATGTATCTGGGCGTTCATTTCTTTTCCGCAAAAAATCCAGCGGCAGCGTCAACCTGTTTCTCTCTATCGGCAACCGCCTGCGGCTGCGCGGTCAGATACGAATTAAAGTCTGCCGATCGATTTCGCGGAATGCTCAACGATTTCCACTCCGCGGAACGAAAGTGCTTCGCCAGAAAAACGATCTGGCCGATGTGATAGGCGTAGTGCATCAGTTGGCGATTGATCGCCTGCACGATCGTGTGTTCCTCACCGCGAATCAACACCGTCTTTTCGAAGTCTTCCGGAGTCAACGGCTCGATCGCATCGAGGACGCACTTCCAGCCGCGCTCCCAGTACGCGAGCACGTCGTCTTTGGTGGTCGACGCTTCGATGACAAACTCCATATCGCGATGGCGATCGGGTTTCTCGCCGTCGGAAGTGAGAAAGTCAGTCCAACGCGAGATCATGTTCCCGGCCATATGCTTCATGACCACGGCGACGCTGTTTGCTTCCTCGTCGAGAGTTACAAAAAACTCCTCGTCTTTCAACTGCGCAATCGCCTTGTCAGCGAGCTTCTTATAAGCGCGCATCGCCGAGACGGCATCCTTGTGATAATTCTGAACTATATCTTCACTAGACATAATGACTTCTCTTCTCAAAATAATTTTTCTTTGCGCTCTTTGCGCCTTTGCATGAGAAATCTCTTCATTAGATCTACCGCCTCTTCGCGTCTAAGGGTTTGTTGCTCGCCGCTTGCCATGTTTTTGATCGCCACCAACCCTTTCGCCTGCTCCTCTTCGCCGATTACAGCAACGAACGGCACATCAATCGACGAGGCATATTTGAACTGTTTCCCGAGCTTATCAGCCTCAGGGTACAAATCAACCGACAGACCTCCGGCCCGAAGTTCCCTCGCCAACTTTATTGACTCCACCACACTATCTTTATTCCAAATCGCCACCATCACATCAGCGGGCGACGATCCCAGCCCCTCGGGAAACATGTTTCGCTCGTTCATCACGACGAGTATTCGCTCGAGTCCCAGCGAGAAACCACACGCGGGAATGTCCTGCCCGAGAAACATCCCGACGAGGTTGTCATAGCGTCCACCGCCACCCAGACTCCCCGCAAGATCCTTCACATTGATCTCCATGATCGCGCCGGTGTAGTAAGAAAGTCCACGCGCAAGAGTCGGATCGATCTTCACGCGGTGACCCATACCCATCACGTCAGCGAAGTCCAGTATCGACTGCAAATCATCGACGCCCTGCGCGCCCAACTCATTGTCTTTCACAAACTCGACGATCCGGCCGAGCACGGCTTTATTGAACGCCTGTTGCGCGTTGTCTTCAGACACAATCTCGGCAGCGTGTTCTAGCTCAGATAATGCTGAGAAGAACGAGAGCAGTCGATCACCCGCAGCGTCTGTAACGCCGCGAGCCTCAAACTCTTTCTTGACTCCCTCGCTGCCGATCTTGTCCAACTTATCCAACGCGATCAGCGCTGCTTCGTGTTTGTCCAGCGAGACACCAGCGATTCCGAGTATTCCAGTCAAGACTTTGCGGTGATTGAGTCGCACACAGAAGTCTTTAAAGCCAAGCCGAGATAAGACCTCACTCGCCGCGCTACAAATCTCAGCCTCGACAATCGTCGAACGCGAGCCAAGCACGTCGACGTCACACTGGTAAAATTCTCGAAAGCGCCCGCGCGCAGGCCGGTCTGCCCGCCACACTGGCTGGATCTGGTAACGCTTGAAAAACTTGGGCAGCTTGTCGCGATACTCCGCCACCACGCGCGCGAGTGGAACAGTTAGATCGTAACGCAGCGCGAGATCCGCTTCGCCGGTCGATTCGTGCACGCCACGCTTGAGTATTTTGAAGATGAGCTGGTTCCCTTCTTCGCCATACTTACCCATCAACGTCTCGATGTTTTCAACGGCCGGCGTTTCGAGCGGCTCGAAACCGTAACTCTCATAAACTTCCTTGACCAGATCGATGACGTATTCGCGTTTGCGAACGTCTGCGGGCAGAAAGTCGCGCATGCCGCGCGCTGGTTGCGTCTTCGCTGAAGGCATTATTTGAAAACCGAGAACCCGGCGTAAATCACAAACTGATTCAAGCCGCGGTTCGACCCCGATGTATCTCCATTCGAGATGTGGTGAAACCTGACACCGATATTTACCGCACGTCGCTCGGAAGTAAAGATGCGTACGCCGCCGCCCGCTTCACCGACAAAAGCAAAACGTCCTGAATCTTCGATCGGCACGTCTTTGTTGAAATAAAGTAAGCCGCCGTTGACGTGAATAAACGGATGGACTTTCCTGCCGTTGGCGAAATCGAGTTGCAAACCTAAGGGAGTGAATCCGGCGCCGTAAGCTGTCTCGCGTCGAAATGTATCGACGCCAGCCGGGCTTGTGGTGCGAGAGACGATCACGCCCGTGGCGACTGCGACTGGAACAACGTCGAGCGTATATTGCAACGCGACCGACTTGTTAGCCGCGAGTGTGCGACCGTAACGCAGCGCCGCAATGAAGAATTTACGATCCTCGGCTTCATCCTCGTGCAGCCCCTCAAAGATCGTCGTCGCTTTTGGAGAAAAGCCGGCCCAGAAACCCCACTCGTTGTCGCCTCGCTTGAGGGTAAACGGGTTGTCGTCAGTTTGTGCAAAAACAGGCGCGCTCGCGCAGATCAGAACCAAAGCTATGAAGAAAAGTTTCATCTAGTGTCCTCTAAAGTTTTTCTCACGCAGCGGCGCAGCGGCGCAGCTCATTTTCGTTGCGCCGTTGCGCCGCTGCGTGAGAAATATTTTTTATAACATCATCTCTTTCCTGTACTCCTGCGTGTACTCCACATAGTTCTTCCAAAACACTTCGAGCCCCGCAACTTCTTCGTCCGTCAACGGTCGCTTCACCTTCGCCGGAAATCCCATTACCAGCGATCGCGGCGGGATGATAGTGCCAGGGCTGACGAGCGATCCGGCCGCCACCAGCGACAACTCACCGATGCGCACATCGTCCAGCAGAATCGCACCGATTCCAACCAAACACCCACGCTCGACGTAACACCCGTGCAGAGTAACACTATGGCCCACCGTTACTTCGTTTTCGAGTATCGTGGGATGCGTGCCATTCCGCACGTGAATCACGGAATTGTCCTGCACGTTGGCGCGGTCGCCGATGCGAATGTAATGAATATCGCCGCGGACGGTGCAGTTGCACCAGATTGAAGCCTCTTCTCCGAGGTGTACGTCGCCTATCACTTGGGCGCTGGGGTCGACATACGCGGTCGGGTGAATCTGCGGGTGAACCCCACGGAACGGTCTAATCATGGTTTCGGCAGATAGTAACATAGTGTAAATTGACGCCATGACCCGACCCGCACTTTTCCTGCTCCTGCTCGTCGCACTCGGTTCAGCGTCGTGTACCGCCACCTCGCTCTATAAAGTGAAGCCGGTTACCGAGCTGCCGCCGATGCCCACAAACACGCGCAGCGCAGATGCGGGCGGCGTGACGATTCGCGTCGCGCCGTTGCTGACAGACGAAGAAAGCCAGGAGCTTTTCGAAGCGAACCTGCCGCTCAGCGGTGTTTTGGCGTTGCGGGTCGAATTTGCGTTTCAGAGCGGTGTGCCGGTGGAGATCAACCGGGCGCGATTCCGTTTGCGGGATAGTGAGAACAGAGAGTGGAAACTACTGTCAGCGAAGAGTGCCGTGTCGAGGATCATGAAGGCGAATGGGGTTTACGCCTACAATCCCAATTCGCGAAAGCAGTTTGAACACGAGTTTGGCGCCTACGCTATCGATTTAAAGACGCCACTTTCTTCCGGTGATTCGCGTCGCCAGGGCTTTCTCTTTTTCCAAACGCCTGACAAACGTCCGGCGCGCTCGGGCCAGCAGCTAACATTGACGATCGAGCGCCTGCCCCAACCAGCATCAATCACGATCAACTGAGTATAGGTCCCATAGGACATACAGGACCTATACTCGCGTTTAGCGGTTACCCTCTTGGACCAGTGGACCTCACGGTCAGCTCAGTTCCGGCAGTCAGATCAAGATCGTTTCGACCCTGAACATATACCGATCCTGCACCGGCGCCGGCGCCGACGATCGCACCGATCGCCGCACCTTTACCACCACCGGCAATCGCACCAATAATGGCGCCGACCGCAGTACCGATGGCCGTGCGTTGAATTGTCTTGTTGGTCTGGTCGCTGTCGCGAACCGCGCCTTCATTATCCACACGCACCACGTCGCCATTCGGCGTCCGAACCGATTCGAGAATACCGGCGAAGCGATAGCTACGGCCGTCTCGCGTACGAATCGTGTCGAAGTCCAACGTCATTTCCGAGCGCCCGCTAATGCGGCCACCACGATTGATACTCACCACCGAACCCTCAATCGTCGCACCGTCATACTGGCCCGGCGATCGAACCGTCATCGTGAAGCGCTCGCCTTCGCGAACGTTCTGCGTCGACAGATCGTTGTTCAGCACCGCTACGATCTCTGTTCCATTCGGAACCGTGTAGCTGCCTGTCGCCACGTCACCACCAACGACCGTGCCTTCGCGATTCGTATCGTAGATGTTCAACTCCGCGACGTCAGAAGTCCTGTCGTAGTAAGTCTTGACTGTCACTGGTTGCGTGACGCGATCGCTGTAGAGCGTGCGCGTGACCAACAGCTCACGGCCATCGCTTGACGGATCGAACGTAACCGTAAAGTCGTTCGAACGCTCGCCCGTTCTCGTAATCGTCAACGCATCGCCCGCAAAATTCGCACGAACACGAACACTGCGTCCCTGCGGCGTATTCTCAACCTGTTCGCGGCCATCCGCGACGAAGCTGATCTGCGGCGCGCGAGTCGAAGCGATCGTCACCGAAGTCCCGCGTCGATCGATTGCGATCATCTGCGGCGGATCGAAGCGTCGGATTAGCGAGTCGTACACGCGCTGGCGCTCAGCCAACGAGAGATTTCGCGTCGCATTATCAACCGCAGTGCGGACGTCGTCGCCGCGGCTCGAATTCAGGCGGAAAGTGCCGGTCAAATCACGGCGTGAGCCGCCCGGGAGATTACCGCCCTGGTAATCACCGCCCGGCACGTTCGACCAGTTCCACGCGATGCTGTATGCGCCTGCTAACTGATCGAGATCTGTTCGCAGCGAGCTCCAGTTGTTCTCCGTCTGATATGACAACTGGCTATCGGCGATGAACTTGTTCAGGAAAGCCGCGCGATCCAAAACGTTGCGTGCGTCAGACGAGCTCGACTGGCGGCTGTTCACACGATTGCGCAATTGGACCAGCGCCGTCTCGAAATCACTTAGCTGGCGGCGAACTTCGTCGAGCGAGTAACGATTGTTGTTGCTCGAACGCATTAAATCCTGGCGCAGGTTGCGGCTAAAAGTAGCTGATCGAACGTTAAGACGATCGATTAGCTGGCGCATCTGGAAATCGCTCAGGTTGTAATTGTTATTACCAATGTCGCCAGAACCGATACCATCGCCTGAACTCCAGCGCGGATTCAGGTTGTAATAGTTCGCGAGCTGATCGAGATCCGCTCTGATGGCCTGCCACTCACGTCGCGAGCCGCCTCCGAGTCGATTGTTCGCGAAGAAAGTATCGATCTGCATTCCGCGATCGAGAAGCATTTGGGCATCCGTGGTGGTTGAACGGCGCGTTCCCAGTCGCCGGTCGAGCTGGTTTGCTGCGTTCTCGAAATCCAGGATTAACCGGTTGATATCGTCCACGCGATAGTTGTTTCGATCCGCAGCATTCTGCACTGCGCGCTGTAGAGAGTCGGTGCGGGTTTGAATACGCCGCACGACGTCGCGAATGGCCGCGTCGTTTCTGCCATACTGGGCAATGCCAGTCGTGGCTACGCCGGCGGTCACCAGCGCTAATAGGAACGTCATGAAAATCGTTTTTCTGATGGGTCTCATCTCTTCTCCTCCTTCAGACCTGGGGCCTGCATTTCAAACTTTGTGCCAAGCGAGTAGTCGTTCAGGGGAAAGGCTGAAAATGATACGTACCGCTGACTCACCTTCAAACAATGTTTACCAAAATCGCACAGTTTGAGGGCTTTGGTACGGTAGCATGCAAGAGCTGTGGCAGACGGGAAGACTTCGACGTTTTGGGATGCCTGAAGGGGATTTCTCACGCAAAGACGCAAAGGCGGGTCAAATGCTTCGAGCGCGCCTTTGCGTCTTCTTTGGGCCTTTGC
>Ga0207710_10000463_pt1 | contig 26032 bp, 31 predicted proteins | sample KBSS24metaG_FD_184400 | JGI IMG/M metagenome (GOLD analysis project Ga0207710, IMG submission 184400) | Switchgrass rhizosphere microbial communities from Kellogg Biological Station, Michigan, USA - KBS S2-4 metaG (SPAdes) (version 2) | ecosystem: Host-associated > Plants > Roots > Rhizosphere...
CCATCTCATGCCCTACCGGATCGGCGGTCAGAACATTGCGGTAGTCGCGGAACGACCGCAGTCCGAGTGCACGCAGACGCCGCGATAGGCGGCCGTACACCAACTCACGCTTGGAATCCGAAAGACTTATACCCGTGTGCTTGCGTACCAGCGTACGAAGCGAATTGAAGTCCTCGTCGCTGAACGCAAATTCCCGCAGCCGCACCTCCATGTCAGAACAGCTCGACCGTTCCCTGGGCCGCGTGCTCCTCGCGTGCCTGGTGAGAATTGAACTGAGCACCTTGGGGTGGCGGCAGAACCGCGTCCAACAGCTCACGCTGGGCTTCGGAGATGAGACGCACGCGCAGCTTGTTACGCAGCGCGCCCCACGCATCGTCCTCCCTGTCTACTGCGTTTGCGAGCTGACCGGCAGCACCTGTCAGAAAGTCCTGAACGTGTCCCAGGTGCTGCACCAGCCGGTCATAGAACTGCAGCTGAGTGATACTGCCGTTGACGTGCTTCTGCAACCCTCCCACGAGCCGGCCAAACTCGTCGGGAAAAACGGAGATCGCCTCAGGATCCGCTGGTTGCGAGCGCAGAGTCCGCAGTGCGCCCAGCCCCCCTGCCATGCGGTCGATGAGCGCGCCGAGCTCCTCGACGGCAGGCTGAACTTCGCGTACTGCGAGCTCAACCTGCGCGACCGCGGCCGCAATCGCCTGGGCAGCATCGATGTTCTGGTAGGTGGGCGCCATCTCGTTCAACCTTTCCCGTCGGGATGTAGGAATCAAGTCACAATCCGCGCAATGGTGGCGAGCAGCCGGTCGGGACTGAATGGCTTCACCACCCAGCCAGTGGCTCCGGCCGCTTTGCCTTCCAGCTTCTTCTGCGGGCTCGCCTCGGTCGTCAACACCAACAGCGGCACCCCGCGGTAGTGCGGAAGCAGCCGTAGCTCCCGCACCAACGTGAGGCCGTCCATGTTCGGCATATTTACGTCGGTTATGACGAGGTCCACGGGTGGCTGCTCCTTGGCGATGTTGAGTGCCTCGCGCCCGTCACATGCCTCCACCACCTCGTAACCAGCGCTTTTCAGGGTCACTCCGACCATTTGGCGCATCGACGGCGAGTCATCTACTGCAAGTATTCTTGTCATGAGCGTCGCTTCCTCTAGAACTCGCGCCAATCGGCATCGCCACCATTGGCGGCTGCCTTGCGGCGCGCGGCCGGCGCCTCGCTGGGCGCGACTGTGGCTGGTTTGGCAGCCATCCGCGGCCTGCCCGCGAACGGCCTGTTGGCCGAGCGCCGCTCGGGCCTGGCAACGGGCGCCGGCTCGGGACGGCTGGCCCTGATTGCGGCGCCGGCTTCGCCCACCTGAAACCGGTCCATCATCTTGGTGAGGTCACGCGCCTGGTCGGCCATCGACTGGGAAGCGGCGGTTGCCTGTTCCACGAGCGCAGCGTTCTGCTGCGTCATCTCATCCATCTGCATGACGGCCTTGTTGACCTGCTCGATACCAGAGGATTGCTCGCGCGATGCGGCCGCGATCTCCGCGACGATATCCGACACTTTCTTGACCGACAGGACGATCTGCTCCAGCGTTTGCCCTGACTGGGTGACGAGCAGCGAGCCGTCCTCCACCTTCCGCACGGAGTCCTGGATCAGCTCCTTGATCTCCTTGGCCGCGGTGGCAGATCGGCCGGCGAGACTGCGCACCTCGGTTGCGACAACTGCGAAACCGCGTCCCTGTTCGCCGGCACGCGCGGCCTCGACCGCGGCATTGAGCGCCAGCAGGTTGGTTTGGAATGCGATCTCGTCAATTACACTGATGATGTCGGAAATCTTCTTCGACGAGTCATTGATATCAGCCATGGCCTTCACCGCATTGCCGACGACAGCCCCACCCTTCTCGGCCTGATCGCGCGCTGCAGTGGCGAGCTGGTTTGCCTGGCCCGCGTTATCCGCGTTCTGCTTCACCGTGGAGGTCATTTCCTCCATGGACGAAGCGGTCTCTTCCAGTGACGAGGATTGCTCCTCGGTGCGCTGCGAGAGGTTGGCATTACCTTGGGAGATCTCCTCGGCCCCGCGCAGCACTTCGCCCGCCGAGTGCTTTACGTTCGAGACGATGTCGGCAACACTCTCCAGCAGGGAGTTGATGGCTTCGGCAAGTTTCGCGAGCTCGCCGCTCTTGCCGCGCACATCGAGGCGCTTGGCCAGATCGCCTTCGGTGGCACCCTTGATGATCTGCTGAGTCTGGGCGACCGATTCCTCCATCTGCTGGCTCAGTTTCACCTGGGCAGTCACGTCGCTTGCATACTTGACGACCTTGTACGGCTTACCGGTGGCGTCAAGAATCGGGTTGTAGCTGCCCTGGATCCAGACCTCCTTGCCGCCTTTGCCAACGCGTTTGTACTGGGCTGTTTCGTAATCGCCGCGCGCCAGCTTTTCCCAGAAGCGCCGGTAATCATCGCTCGAGCGATACGCGGCGTCGATGAACATGCTGTGGTGCTGGCCCTTGATCTCCTCGAGCCGGTAGCCCATGACGTTGAGGAAGTTCTCGTTGGCGGACACAATAACGCCCTTGAGGTCGAACTCAATGACGGCTTGCGCGCGGTTGATGGCCGCGAGCTGACCCTGACTCTCCGCCAGCAGCTTGCGCATCTGGCTCTGCATGTCATCGAGATTCATGAGCAGCACGCCCAGCTCATCCCGGCGGTTCGCCTCGATGGTGTTATCGAGCTTGCCGGCCGCAATCTTCTTGAAGATCTCGATGATGCCGATCAGCGGCTGTCCGATCGAACGCCCGACCGCCAGCGCCAGCAGCGCGCCAACGACCATCGAGATGACGATCAGCCCGATGAGGATGGTGCGGGAGCTGGAGTAGATGTCTTCCGCCTTCTTCACCTCATCGTTCGCCCCCGAGACATTAAATTCAACGTCCTTCCTCAAAGCGGTGCCAAGAGCGACGTAAGTGTCCCGGGTGTCCACCATCATCTGCCAGGCTTCCTGGTGTTTGCCCTGCCGCCCGACGGTAATCAGCTTGTTGGAGAACGTGATGTAGGCCTGCCACTGGCGATCGAATTCGTCCCACATGGCGCGCTCGGTTGCATCCGAGATCAACGGAGTGTAGAGCCGCTTCTTCTGTTCAATATCCGCAATGGCCTCCGGCATGCGCTTCTCGAACTGCGCGAGCTCCTCCGGCGTAGTTGCTGTTGCATAGCGCAACTGCTCAACGCGAAGGTCGGATTTGATCGTGTTTATCTCGTTGAGGTACTCCACGCTCGGCAGCCAGTTGCGCGCGATTTCGTGCGATTCGGCGGCAACGCCATTCAGCCGCAGGATCGCGACCGTGCCGACCAAGGCCATGATTGCGAGCAGCACGCCGAAGGACAGCGCGAGTTTCGCGGTTATTTTCAAGTTCTTGAACCAGTTCATGAGACGAAGTCCTCTGTGTGATCGAGTTGGATCGGCGTCAGGCCGCGGATTGAGCCGGTGATGCCGGCTCAGGGAGCGCGTCGCCCAGCGCGCCCATCTCGTGACCAATGAGGCGATCGATATCGAGTAAAACGACCATTCGCTCCGCGACCGGCATCAGGCCGCGGATGTGCTCGGTCGCAGCACGGGAAGCCAGGTCGGGAGCAGGTTTGACCTCGGCGGCATTGACGTTCACGACATCGGACACGCCGTCAACCACCACACCGAAATCCCGCCGCCCGGTGCGCGACTGCACCGACAACACGATGATCACGGTCACGGCGGTGTATTCAGCGCGCTCGAGATTGAATTGCATGCGCATGTCCACGATCGGCACGATCGAGCCGCGTAGATTCAACACTCCCAATACGTGCGGCGGTGCATGCGGAATCTTGGTCACGGATGACCAGCCGCGGATCTCCTGCACCCGCAGGATATCCACGCCGTACGTCTCGCTGCCGAGCACGAATGTCAGTACCTGTTGTGATACCGCCGCATCCGGGCCGGCTGTTGCATTGGTTGTCATGTATGTGAATCCTCGTAATACTGTGCGGCGCGGAATGGCTGCATTCAGGCTGCTGCGCGCGTCGCGGCCACACGAATGAGTCCGGTCAGATCCAGGATGAGCGCGACGGAGCCGTCGCCAAGAATCGTCGCGCCGGCCACCCCGTCAATGGGCCCGTAGTTGGTCTCCATCGACTTGATCACGACCTGCTGCTGTCCCAGAAGCTCGTCGACGAACAGGCCAATGCGCCGGCCGTCACCCTCAGCGACGACGATGAGTCCATCGTGGAGCGCGTGTGCGCGTGGCTTCACACCGAATACCTCATGCAGGCGGACGATCGGTAGATAGTCGCCGCGGAATGAAAATACTTCGCCACGGCCCGACAGCCGGCTGACGTTATGTGGCTGCAGCTGCAGCGACTCGATGATGGAGGTAAGTGGGACGATGTATGTTTCCGTGCCCACCGACACGGATTGGCCGTCGACGATTGCAAGGGTCAGCGGCAGCGTAATGATGAACCGGGAGCCCTTGCCCAGCTCACTGGCAATTTCGATCTTGCCCCCTAGCTCTTTGACGTTCCGGCGTACGACATCCATTCCTACGCCGCGGCCGGATACATCAGTCGTCTTTTCTGCGGTCGAGAATCCCGGCAGAAATATCAGTTCGTGAATCTGGTCGTCCGTCAGGACATCGTTCGCCCCGACAAGCCCGCGTGAACGAGCCTTGGCAAGAATTCGGCTCTTGTCCAGGCCACCACCGTCGTCGCGAATCTCCACGGCGATGCTGCCGCCGCGGTGGCAGGCGTCCAGATGGACGGTACCAACCGGGGACTTGCCGGCGGCTATGCGGGCTTGCGGCGACTCTATGCCATGATCGACGCTATTGCGCACGAGATGCACCAGGGGATCGCCGATCTTCTCGAGCACCGTCTTGTCGAGCTCAGTCTGCTCGCCAGTCATCTTCAGCTCGATCTGCTTGCCCAGCCGTTGCGCAAGATCGCGGACCATGCGCGGAAAGCGGCTGAATGTGAAGCTGATGGGGAGCATGCGCACCCGCATCACGCTTTCCTGCAACTCGCGCATGTTGCGCTCGAGCTGACTCAACCCACTGCGGAACTGCTCGGCGAACGGCCCCTCGAGCTTGCGGCCCACCTCGCTGAGCATGGCCTGCGTGATCACCAGCTCACCCACTGTATTGATGAGCTCGTCGATCTTCTCGATGCTGACGCGAATCGAGCTGTGTTCCGCGCCGGCCGCCTTGGGAGCTTCCTGGACCTGTGTTGCTGTTGAGGGGCGTACTGGTGCTGGCTCGGCAACCACTACCACGGCTGGCGCCACTGCCTTGGGCACAACATCAGCAGAACGTTGAACAACCGTCACCTCGCAATCACCCGCGGCCCAATCAAAGGCGGCGTCAATCTGCTCGCGCGAACAATTCGATGTCAGCTGCAGCCTCCATGTCAGATAGCAGCGCTCCGCGTCGATCTCGCGCAGTCGCGGCAGAGCATCCATGTTCACCGTTACCTGCAGCGATCCCAACTCTGCCAGACTGGAGAAGATGGCGAGCGGATCATTACCGCGCAGGAGCAGCTCCGGAAGGGCACGAAAGCCAATCTCCCAGCCTCCGCGCCTGACGGTCGCGGCAGCAGCCACTGCCACGGGCTCGGCACCCACAGACACTCCAACCACTCCGGGATTTGCACTGGACGCCTCTGGGACCACCCCGGGAATGGCCGCTCCCTGGGGAGCTACCGCAGGCGCCGAGCCATCACCCTTCTTCGCAACAATGGCCTCGAGATCGAACTGCAGGTCAGCGACCCGCTGCATGTCGACCGGCTCTTTGCGTTGCACCGAGCGCATCATGGCGCGCAGCACATCCACCGACAAAAGCAACTGGTCCGCGATATAGGTAGTCACCTGCATACGCGCGGAGCGCAACTCATCGAGGAGCGTCTCGAGCGTATGAGTAAACGAGGCGACGTCGGTAAAGCCGAACATTCCGGCGCCACCCTTGATCGAGTGCGCCACGCGGAAGATGGTATTCACACCTTCCGGATTGGGCGCACCCACATCCAACTTGAGGAGCGCCGCCTCCATGCTGTCGAGCGCCTCGAAGCTCTCTTCGAAGAAGGTATCGTGGAATTGCGCCAGGTCGAGTTCTGCCATGGCGTCAGCCAGGCTCCGCGGTCAGGTCGAGCGCGCTTGTCAGTCCGAGCGCCTGGGCTGCGCGCCGCAGCGCCGCGCTGCAATCGACCCATTCGACCAGGCGAGCATCCCCCCGCAGATCGCGCACGAACGCCGCCAATAGCTGCAGGGTTGCCGTATCGATGCGCTCAACCCCGCTTGCGTCAATCTGCACGGTCCCACTGTCATCCAGCCGCTCCGCAAGCTCGGCCTGGAACGCGGTCACATCCCGCAGGCTCGTCGAGCCCAGGCGCAGCGGCGCGCTATTCGAACTGACTTCGGTCACGGTCTCGCCTCACGAATGCACTTCAACGTCCGGATCATCTACATGCCCATCATTGCCAACAGCGCATCTACATCCCCCTGCTCGCCGACCGCATCGGCGGTTGCACCAGGGATCGCGGGCCCATGGCCATGGCTGTCGGAGGTCTGCTTCGTGACCGGGTCTGCCTCGCCGGCAGGGCGCTCTCCGGCCAGCTTGGCAAAGTGCGCCAGCGTACGTTCCAACTCCACGACGAGTTTGATCACCGTGCGGATGATTTGCCCGCTCAGATCCTGATAGCTCTGCGCCATCAATACTTCGTCGAGGTTGGCGCCGACGGCACCGCCGTCGCGCTCGGCACTCACCAGAAAGGTTTCCACCCGTGAGAGCAGGTCCTCGATTCCGCTGCCCTGATAGGCCGCGCGGGCCGCTCGAATTGGCTCGACCAGCGCGGCGGCGTCGGCCGCCAGACGATCCGCCAGCGGACCTGAGCGCTCGACCAGATCCAACGTGCGGTGTGCCGCCTCCTCTGTCAGCTTGAGAACGTGGTCCAGGCGCAGCCGCGCATCCGGCATCTCCTTTCCCGCCACACTGGCGCGATGGAAGCTCGAGCGGAATTCGTCCAACGTTCGCTGCAGGCTTGCGTTCAGTGCCCGCAAGTCCTCCCATACCGGCCCCAGTGCGTCTGCAGTTGGCATCGGGTCAGCTCCGGGCGGGAGCGCGGGCTTGGAGAATCTTCGCCAACTTCTCCCCCAGCGTCTGGGCGGTGAATGGCTTGATCACGTACCCGCTGACGCCCGCTTGGGCCGCCTCGACGATCTGCTCCCGCTTCGCCTCCGCGGTCACCATGAGTACCGGCAGATGCGTCAGGTTCGGATCAGCGCGCACGGCCTTCAGCAGCTCCAGTCCCGGCAGCTGCGGCATGTTCCAGTCGGTGATGACAAAATCGAAATTGCCGGTTTTCAACATCGGCAGCGCGGTGCTGCCGTCGTCAGCCTCCTGCACGTTGGCGTAGCCGAGTTCCTGCAGCAGGTTCTTGACGATCCGGCGCATCGTGGAGAAGTCATCAACGACCAGGAATCTGAGCTGACTGCTCATCGAGCCCCCATGGAGGTTGCGGTCAAGGGTGAGGCGGCAGAAGCCGCCGCTGTGGCCGCCGGCCGTTTCGACACGAGCTCATCGGCGGTAGCCGGACGGGTGCGGCGAATGAGATCGCCCACCTTTACGGCCTGCTGTCCCCGGGACATGCCATAGGTCCCGCGGAACATGGGTACGTCTTCGGCAAGCAGCGTCAAAGTGCCGGCGAAGTCGGTGGACAGCACGTCCCCGGCCTTCATGTTCATCAGGTCCGCTAGCGTTATCGTCGTTTGCCCGAGCAGAGCGCGCACCTCAACCGGCGCGTCACCGACCTCGTGCTTCAGGGTCTGCGACCAGCGATCATCCTGTTCGACGCGATCGCTCTGCATGCCCGAGTCGAGCACTTCACGCAGCGGCTCGATCATCGAATACGGCATCGTCACGTGAAAGTCGCCCCCGCAGCCATCGAGCTCAACGCTGAAGCGCGTGATGACTACAATTTCCGTCGGACTGACGATGTTGGCGAAGTGCGGGTTCATCTCGGAGCCCACCTTCTCGACGGTAAGATCCGCCACGTGCGCCCACGCATCGCGAAGATTTGCAAAGGCACTGTCCAACAACGCGTTGATGATCCCGTGTTCGATGGGCGTGAAATCACGGCCCTCGATCTTCGCGTGCCGGCCCCTGCCCCCGAAATACAGATCCACCAGCGCAAATACGAGCTTCGGATCGAGAATTACCAGGCCCGTGCCGCGCAGCGGCGAGAACTTCACCAAGTTGAGGCTCGTCGGCAGGTGCAGAGTGCGCACGTACTCCGCAAACTTGAGTATCTGTACCGAACCGACCGAAATCGCCGGCGCGCGCCGTAGGAGGTTGTAGATACTGGTACGCAGCAACCGCCCGAACCGCTCGTTGATCATTTCGAGCGTGGGCATACGCCCGCGGACGATGCGGGTGTTCTGGCTGAAGTTATATTGGCGCGCCTCGTCGCGCCCCGGCGGCGCCTCCGTGGGCACAGCGCCGTTGCCGATGCCGTGGATCAATGCATCGATCTCGTCTTGCGCGAGAATCTCTTGACCAGATGACATGGGCCCCCTCCGCAGCCGGACAGTGTTGGAACACCGGGCGGGGAAAGGGCCCAAGCAGAGCGTGCACCGCGGGGGATCGGCGGTGATTGCGAGTGACTGCACTCGGCGTTGATCGCCTCCACACGCGCTTCGGCGCAAGGCCTACGATCAAGGCGCTGCAAGCATATGTCGCCTGCCCGCCGGCTTACGTGAAATGGGTTGGTAAAATCAGCCGGCTTGTGAGAGCCAGTTCAAGATGTGGCTTTTACGCTGCAATGCACAATAGCACAGGGCCGGATCGTTGCCGCCGTCGAGCAGCTCAGTCCTATGACACGATTGGCGCAGTCGCCCCGTGTTGCTGTTGCGGCTTCGGCTGGTCCTGCTGTTGTTGCAGCTGTTGCTGCTGCTGTTTTTTCTTCGCCAGGTGATGCCCGACGGCGCAACCGGCTGCAGCGCCCAGCACCGCATGATGGCCGGCGACGTGTCCGGCCACGGCGCCTACCGCAGCACCTTTGATGCAGCCCTTCGCTGAGGCGGCTTGCGTACCGACCAGCATGGCGAATCCGAGCAACGATGCGGCAACGGCCTTCATTTTCATCGGCATTTTCCACCACATGCGATAGTCCTCTGCGCGTAGGTGAAATTCTCTTCCCGCCCTGCCGCGCAAGCAAGGCCGCGGGTCGCCCGTCTGCCGCAAATACACGTCGTGCCGCCGCCTGGGCCGCAATTAACACGGTTCATCTAGGTTCGTGCAGAGACTGACTCCGCCGCCGCATGAAGTTGCGCTCCGCCTCGTTCTCGCAGCGGGCAATAGCTGCGCTGTAAGCCAATTCTGCTTCGGCTAACCGACCCACCCGCCGAAGCAGGTCGGCGCGAGTCGCGTGGAACAGGTAGTACCGCTCGAGCTCGATCCCGAGCCCGTCGACGAGAGCGAGGGCCGTCTCGGGACCGTCGAGCTCGGCGACCGCGACCGCACGGTTGAGAGCGACGACTGGACTTGGTGCGAACGACATGAACTGGTCATACAGATGAAGGATCTGCTGCCAGTCAGTTTCCTTAGCGGTCGGCGCGTCGCTGTGGACCGCATTGATTGCCGCCTGGATCTGGTACGGGCCGGGACGGTTGTACCGAATGCTTTGACTGACGAGAGCCTGTCCCTCGGCGATGAGACCGCGATCCCACAGCTCGCGGTTCTGCTCTGCGAGTGTGATCATGGCACCGCCCGGGGAAATGCGCGCTGCGCGCCGCGAATCTGTGAGCAGCATGAGAGCGAGCAACCCGAACGCTTCCGGTTCGTTGGGCATCAACTCGCAAATGAGGCGCCCGAGGCGAATGGCTTCCGCACAGAGATCCTCGCGAATCAGGCGGTCGCCGGAACTTGCCGTGTAGCCTTCGTTGAATATGAGGTAGACCACCGCGAGCACGGATCGGAGGCGCTCCGGCAGGTGCGCCTCGCTCGGGATACGAAATGGAATGTTTGCATCGCGGATCTTGCCCTTCGCGCGAACCAACCGCTGGGCCATTGTCACTTCAGGAATCAGGAAAGCGCGCGCGACCTCGCTCGTGGTGAGCCCTCCCAACAGACGCAGAGTCAGCGCAACTTGCGCGGTCGCGGCAAGCGCGGGGTGACAGCAGGTGAAGATCAGGCGTAGGCGATCATCTGACACTGCGGTTTCCTCGGCTGGTTCTTCGGGGGCCTGTAGAAGTGCAGCCTCGGCATATCGATCCTCTCGGGACGCCTCGCGGCGGAGCCGGTCGATCGCACGATTTCGGGCCGTTGTTATGATCCATCCGGCGGGACTCGGCGGGACCCCGGTTGCCGGCCATCGCTGCACTGCCGTGGTGAAAGCGTCCTGGACCGCCTCTTCAGCAACGTCGATGTTGCCGAAGTGACGGACCAGGACGGCCACCGCGCGGCCGTACTCTCGACGGAATACGCGCTCAATCTCGGGGATCGCAAGGTCTGGCATAGCGGAGGGTGTGTCTTAGCCGTGCTCCTGAATTGGCCGAACTTCAATCGGCGTGCCGATGGCGCGGGAGAGCTTTCGGGCCCAGTCCAGCGCCGCGTCCAGGTCGGGGACTTTGATGATCGAGAACCCGCCGATCTGCTCCTTGCTCTCAATGAAGGGGCCATCCGTGAGGAGAAACTCGCCGTCTTTGGGCCGCACCACCGTGGCGGTGCTCGGCGGGTACAGGCCCCCGGCGAAAACCCATGCGCCGACGGCTTTTATTTCCTTGTTTACCGTATTTACGTCGCGTATCACTCTATCCAGTACTTCGTCGGACGGTCGCGCGGACCCGGCGGGATAGCAGACGCTGAGAATGTAAGGCTTCATTGGGGTGCTCCTATGTAGGTTGTCACCGGCGTGTGCCGGTATCATCCCCTATACGAATGGCACCCGCCCAGATCGACAGCGGCGGGGAACACGCCTACCCTGCTGCTCTCCAGTGATCGCGATGGGTGCTCGAGCTTAGTCGGTGATGCGGCGCTGGAGCACCTGGGGCAGGCGGAAGACCAATATTTATGAAGGTTTAAGCCATGCTCGAGCGTTGTGAAGCGTCGTATAGCCTGCTGGCCGGCGGGGCACCGATACTCGTCGACCTCAGGAATAAATACAAAGTCCTGTTTGTCGAATCGGCCCGGGAGAGGTTGTTAGAAGTCATCGACTTGGGCACGATCGGCGTCATGCCGGCGCGTGTGCAATCCAGGATCGTCTCGCTCTTGTAGTATCCACGGTCGGCCAGCACCTCGAGTTCTTGCGTGCCGACCGCCTCGCGCGCGCTCTGCGCCATGGTGGCCAGCAGACCGCGGTCTACGCCGTCATTGGTGACTTCGTGCGCAACGATCAGATGGTGCTCGGCCTCCACCGCAGTCTGCACGTTGTAGCCCACAACACCGCCCTCGCGGGTCTTCATAAAGCGGGCATCTGGATCGGTCAATGAGATCTGCTGGTCAGGCGTGCAAGCATCTGCACGTCGATCGCAGAGCTCCGCGCGACTCTAGTATGCGGGCGACTTCGACCACGGTCATCGGATGACGCCCGGTGAGCGGCTGACAGCTTTGCAGCAGTCGCATGAACTCCCATTTGCTCTCGCGCGGGATTGTTCGCGCGCGGTCGAGGATGCGCTTGCTGACCAAATCCACATCTTGGGCGGTGCCAAACAGTTGGCCAATGTCGGCGCAGTTCACGACCGCGCGTGCGCGTCAAGTTCGAAGACGCGATCGATGAGCGTGCTGCTGTAGGCAGTGGGCTTGGCCTGCGTATCCAGGCAGGCTTCCTCGAGAATCAAGTCCCCGAAAAGATCCGGAACGGGTCGAACGCGGGCACGGCCATACTCCTGGAAGAGTCCTGCAGCAAGGACCCGATTGAGCAGCACCTCGACTTGCTCAGTCGCAAGTCCGCTCAATTGCGCCGCGAGTTCGCGAACCTGCACATTGTCCTTCGGCACCGGGGACAGTGCTGCGTAAACAGCCAGGCCCCGCAAAGCTGTCTCTATCGGACACACTTCCCGTGTGGATTCCGCTAAGGGCTGACGGCAGACGTGATCCCGTAGATACTGTGGTTGGAAACTTTGCGGGAGCTTGCGCTCGCAGCTCAACAGTGTGCAGACAAACACTGCCCCGAAGTACGACTGGCGCACGAACCGTCCGATCGCATCCCGATGCATGGGGGAAGACTTCGGCAACAGTTTGTCAATCAAGCTGCGCACGAGTGCCGAGCTGGGGCGTCCCAGATCGACCTCCTGGATAACCCCCGGCGGAAACGCGTAGTTGAGCGCTCGGCTGACTTCAGCCCGGCCGGTGGTGCGTGTGATGCAGACCAGAAAGACCGCCCCGTGTTGTCCTTGACTGAGCCCCTGCGGCAAAGGAGCGATGTCAACGGCCTTCAACACCGTGTATTCCACGTAGAACCCGTTCTTTGCGCCGAGCGCGTTGTAACCATACACCTTATCGCCCTCGAGAAACCGCTTGACGCTTCTGCCCACCGAGATCCCGCCCAGAGTTCTTCGCCTTGTACAGCGCAACAGCCGCGCGAGACAAAATCTCATCGAGCGAAACCGCCCCTTCCTCGCTCGTCGCGAGTGGGTGCGAATGTCGATGACAACGAACCTAAAGCGCAGCTCGACGTTGCGAGGGAGTGCTTGGAGGAGCACTCTTTCGAGATCAGGGCACAACACAGCGCTATAACAAAGGGCCACCAACATACCGAGCGTGGTCCACAGCAGTCCGTGACGGGATGAGGCGGACATCCGTTCCAGGCAGATCCGCGATCGCCCGGTTCAGGCACGATGCCGAACGCTCCGGATCAAGATGGCCCTTCGACGCCGCGCCCTCAGGAGCAGCCGCCTAGCGGGACGACTTACTCCTGCCCCGGTTTCGAGCGGCACCCCTTCCGAAATAGTGGCATTCGGAAGCTCAAGGTTCCGCGCTCAAGGAAGCCCGACCTTCCGCGCGCACGAGGACCTCAAGATGGCCAGTCCGATATATCCCCATTAGCACCGCCCGCGGGCGCGCTAGTCAGAAGCGGTGCGGCTTCGGAAGGTGGCGGATGCCGAGGACCTTCCATAACAATATGAACTCCCTCACGAGACCAACATGGGTCGAGACAGAGTGGCCGTGCCCGACCCGAATGACGCGGAAATCAGCCGGCCTCGGCACGCGTTCCGGGCCGGATGATTGCGCGCCTGAAACCGGCGCGCCTCTGGGTCGAACTTTGTCGCGGTCGAGTGGCTTGGAGCACTCGGGATAGCCTGGATGAAGGGCCCCAGTCTGGCTACACCACTGCGCGGAGCGTTCGGCATCGCCATGGAGCGCTCTAGCCGGCGGAGGCAACCCCGCTTGGCTGGCATAACCAAATTCCTCAGCGTAACCGCCAGCTGAGTAGGAATTGCGATCGGATTCCCACAGCACGCCGTCTCTGGTCGGTCGATCCGCCCATTCGGGGAAATAACGGTGGATCTCTCCCAGGGACGACCTCGAGCTTCTATGTCTACGCATCGTGAACCTCGATGGGGCACCGGCTCGTACTCCCGACGGCCGTTTCAACGTGAGCGCCTTAACTCTCATGACGCTGCCGACACAGCAGCATAATTCGCGCCAGCGGATGTTCCGCACAACTCCCGAATTCCTCCCCGTGGCGCAATAGAGCCGCCCGAGCACCCAAGCCTGCAGCAAGGTGCAAGAGATAGACCGCGAAGGCATTTTCGGCGAGCAATGTCGCAAGTCTGCCCTATCGATTGAAACCGGGTCTTGCTGGCGATATTGTCCGCGCACCCGATTTTGGGTGGAAACCATCGACGGAGGGGACGTGGCACGGCGTCCGATGCCCATGCACCATCGCAATTTCACGACTGTGGCGCTACTTGCGTGCGGTCTCATCTATGGCGCTCTGGTGATCGTGTCCGCCGCCCCGGCGCGCGGTGAAACGGCCAACGCTGGGCCCGAAGCGTTCAACAATAATTGCCGAACCTGTCATTCCGCGAAGGAAGGCGACAATCGGCTCGGTCCCTCCCTCAACAAGGTCATCGGCAGGAAGGCCGGCACAGCGCCCGGCTACTCAAATTATTCGCAAGGCCTCAAGAGCTCCGGAATCAACTGGGACGAGACGACGCTCGACAAGTTCATTGCGAATCCAGACGCCGTCGTCCCCAACAACAACATGAAGCCGTTCAAGGGCGTGAGCGATGAGGCCGTCCGTGCGAAAATCATCGCATTCCTGAAATCGAACTCGTAAACTCGATGCCGACTCAACGCGGCCTTCGGGCCCATTCGGCGCAACGGCTACAAGCCACCTGCTGCTGCCTACCTCATTCGAAATCCTTGCGCCACCGTTTCACCGACTCGGGGCGCAAACGAATCTGCGGAATCTTGTCGTCATAAAAGGCGAGCCGATCCTTCAGCGCACGGTGTTCGTCATAGGGTTCTTCTTAGGACCAGACTGCGTCCGGAAAAGTTACTCCCCTTGTTTCAGATTGAAGTAATGCGCCGTTCCTTTTGACTGGTCGGTGGGACGGTGAGCGCCTGCAGTGATGGACCCGGCATGGGAAGCTCGTTTACCGTACGACTGGCTCTGCTCGACGCAAGGGCCCCGATACGAGCCTGCCTGTCTCGACCAACAGAGTCGCCGGAGCACACCCGCACGCACGAATCCTCATTGCCGACGACAACCGCGATGCTGCCCGCAGCCTTGCCCTTATGCTCGCGATGGAGGGCCATGAGGTCCGTACGGCGTATGACGGTGTAGGAGCGTTGCAGATCGCGGAGGAATTTCATCCCGAGGTCGGGCTACTCGACATTGGGATGCCCAAACTCGATGGCTACGAGACTGCCCGGCGACTTCGCCGACGTCCCGGTGGGGAGTCTGTGCTCCTCGTCGCGCAGACCGGCTGGGACCAGGACGACGACAAGCAACGGGACCAAACAGGCTGGATTCGACCGTCATCTCGTGAAGCCGCTCGACCCGGACGCGCTCAATCAGTTGCTGAGCCAGACACTAGAGTCTAGATAGAGTTGACGAGCGAGGCCTGCGGCTCACAGCTCGAACCCGGCCTCGCCGCCAGCGCGCGATTCCGTCGGCGAGGTCTGCGTCTCTTGCCGCGTGCCCTGCCCTCCGCATTTTCCGACAAGGATTCGAGTGCCCGTGATGGATAGTGTCTTTGGACTCACGGGCGGCTCAGGTTCACGATTCGGCTCTGGCGTCGGCGTCGGCACTCGGGGCACTGGGTTTGGATGCGGGTTGGGCTCGCAAGCGGCGAGCAGCGCTGCGGCTGCGATCAGGATCACGCGCGCCGGCGCGTGTTTTGCACCCTTGCGGCAACCCGTAGCTGAATTGCCGTTCCGCGTGAGCGCTGCGGCGTACATGCGGGGCGCACGCCGCTCAAGAAAGTTGGGCCGCACCTCGCGCTCCTTTGGCATCGACGTATCAACGTTTCGAACGCCACGTCCTTATTCCCAGACCCTCAAGCCTAAGCGGTAGCCTCGCGACGCCCCCTGCCCAAGTCGTCCATGCGCTGGGCAGCATCGACTGTGCCCGCTCCAGTATTAAGCCGCTGGCCATACTGAGCGGGCTCTGGGCACCCTACGCAGGACTTGCACCTGGTGACTGCCCGGCACGTTGAACGGGAGTCAACATCGGCGCTCGGGCGGTATTTCCTCCGCCCAGCCCACCGCTCATCGTCTGATGCTGAACGGCTACCGTGTCAAATGCCGCTCGTGCCACCACTTCTGGACCGCGGTGTCCATGAGCATCGCCCAGACCGCAAGTGCGGTAACGAGCAATCCAACCACGACGGCGCTCGTGGTCGGCCTCGGTTGGTCGGAGTAGCCCAATCCCCAAGGTGATGCGAGCAGACAGACACCGAGGATGATGTTGAGAGCTTCCTCCCAAGCCTTCGGCATATACATCGCAATAGCCGCGAAAACGACGATCGCCAGGCCCAGTATCCACGCAGCCCGCGTCGCCATGCTTCCCGGTGCGGCGAATCCAAGGATTGATGGCGATGCGAACATATAAAGACCCAGGACCCCATTGACCAAGTCCTGCCATCGTTTCGGTGCCATAACGCCTCCTCGGCCATTCGGCCCAGCTTAAGGTCCATTAGTTCGCAGGCGTAAGGGCTCCGAGATGCCGCACCGGCGGGCGGTATGGGTCGTGAAACTCCCAACACCTGAGATGACGCCAGCAGGACCATCATAGCACCGATACTGCGGTGCGTGCGTCTGTGCTGCGCCGCCGACGCTGATGCATCATCGTTTCGAGAGATATTGCGGGCGCGCTTGTTTGGCGCGAGCAGTCTCGCCTGCGGGAAAATCAACATTGCTGGTCATGCGCCACTTCATTCGTTTACACCATACTATTGCGCCGCACTCACAATCCAGGCGGCGCGCGCCTGGAAGAAAACATTCCCAGTTTTGCGCCGGGGCGATAGCAGCCGGCCAGCTCAGAACGTCGTCGTCAACGAGACGTCGCTTGAGCTTCCCCCTTTGGCTCCTCTGCAATGGTCAGGATGGACTACTGACGACCAGGGACGAGACCGATTGCAGCAACGGGGAAACGTGTGAGTGGTCACACGTACGAAATCGGAATGTTGGCGTGTGTCGCGGAATGACGCCAAGGTCAACGCCTAGGATGCATTGTAAGTAAACACAGGGAAGACAACATGACCGAGCGAGTTGCCCGGAACCATCCATTGCGCCTGTCGCCATCCGTTCTAGGTTTCCTCTGCGGGGCGTTGTTAGTAGGCGTCCCGTATGTGAAGTACACAATGGATCTCCGCTCTGAAATTATTGCGACGCGCAATCAACTGGCCCGGCTTCAGATGCAGAGCAATGAACTGGCAAAGCCCGATCTGCCCGTTCGCGTAGGGCTCCGGCGCGCACTACTAGCATCCGGCCTGGTGCTAACAATGCAGAATGCCTCTGGTTCGGACCTACCGATAACAGCCACTTTCGGGAGACCTGGGGCGGCACCTCAGACGCGAGAACTTGTGCTTCCCGCAAATGGCGTGAAACAGATCGGCGAGAATGACGGGTGGGCCTTCGCTGCAGGCGACTCTGTGGTTCTCAGCAATCCGAACTTCCGACCGTGGAAGAATCCATCTCTTCCCAGCAGGTAAGTCCGTTGTAAGGAACACCCATCTCAATCGCGTCGCGCTCGCCTACCGTCTTGAAGACAGCCCCGATCCGTCTTATTTCTTGAAGGGAATTTCCACCCTTTTTCAAGGCCTTTCACACTCTCACGCAATTGGGCCTGCGTCCGCGGCGGCGATCTCAACGCGGTTGCGACCCGCGCGCTTGGCGGCATACATGGCGGCATCTGCTCGTTCGAGGAGCACTTCCAATGAATCGCCGGGCCAACTTGAGCGTCGATGACTTCGATACGGCAGTAGCTTCCGAGGGACCGCACGAGCATCGCCGAGAGCCGGGCGACTCCATGGTGCGGCTTCGCCGCGCACTCGTTGGTCTTGGAGGTGCGCGCACAGCTCGCGCCTCGCCGAGATGGGCATCAACCGTACACACGCTCAGATCTTGACGATCCAACGCTTGCGCCGCAGATACTCCAGTGGCAGCCAGATCAGTATGAGGAAGGTAAGGATCGGCACGAGCTCCGCCACCTGACCGCCAATCAACGGGGCGAGGGACGCGTACGGAACCGTGAAGAGATCGGCGCTCAGAATGCCTGATGCCAGCACGTGCAAGGTGTAAGCGAGGATGGAGTTGATACCGAAGGCGAGACAGAACGGTAAGAGCGGCTTGCTCCCGGTCGTTTCCCGGTTATCCAGGAGCGCATGCATAACACCGAGAACCGCCATGGTCAGGCCGCAACTCAGAATGACGAAGCTCGGCGTCCACATGCTTTTGACCACGGGCAGGATGTAACCCCAGCAAGCGCCCGCAGCCGCCATGAGCAGCCCGACAACGACCAACTTCACGGCCGCGCTGCTGCCCCGGTTTTTCCGGATGTATTCACCTACCGCCACGCCGATCAGGCAGTGAGCGACGCTGGGGATGTCTCCCAACGGACCCTCCGGGTCATAGCCTTCGGGCCCTTTGACATACCGATGATCGCCAAGCACTAGACGATCGAAGCCGGCTGCGAAATTGTGTCCGCGGTGCCACAGATCGGTCGCAAGCCCGTCGGGACTGGGTACGTAAAGCAGCGCCCAGTAACCCAGCAGCAGGATCGGAATCATGATCAGTCGAATGCGCGATTCGGTGCGCAGAAACAAGAAGGCACAGATTCCGTACACCAGGCCGATACGCTGCAGCACGCCGAACGGGCGCAGTGGCCGGGAAAAATCGGCCAATGAACCCAGATTGTGCAGAAGAAACCCCACCAGGATGAGGATGAGACTGCGTTGAAGGATATGCAGAGTGTTCTGCTGGGACGCCGGTTGCTGCGCCTCTCTGCGCAGCGCCAGTGGAATGGAGACACCAGCCACAAACAGGAATGCAGGAAACACGCTGTCAGCAACGGTAAAGCCTTCCCACTGCGAGTGCAGGAGAACCGCGAATGTGCGCATGGAATTTTCCAGCGCAGCCGCCGAATTGACCACGATCATGCCGATCAGAGTCAGCCCGCGCAGAACGTCCAGAGATACCAGGCGTTGGCTCGAGCCTTCGCGCGAGGCCAGTTCCTTGCTGTCAGGGCACGTATCGCTTCGGGCTGAAGTACAAGCCGGACGACTGCCAGCCTCTGTCGGAATCGGTGGGACCAGTCTCATTCAACGCACCCCCACCGCCGTACTTCTTTATTTTTTCCATCCATTGTGTTTATTATTTCAAAACTCGCCAGAGTATTCAATGAATCCGTCTCCTGCTCGCACGCCCTTCATTGTGATCGGCGCAGTTACCGTCGACGTGGTCATGGGCCCTATTTGGTCAACGGCCGGCAGTGGGAACCGATGGAGCGCAGCGGGCTCCGCTCTGGCGGTTCCGGTGGCAACACCGCATTTCCGCTACGCGCACCCGGGATCTCCTGCAGACTCGTCGGGCAACATGGTGAGGATCCGTTGGGCGCGCGGGGAGCGATGGCACTGCGCGATCAATTGTTCTATTCGCACGCCGCAGCTTCGTCAGGTGTTCGATACTATTGGCGCAGGCGATCCCTTCAATGCCGGCTATCTGCAAGCGCACCCACGTAGCGACGACATAACAGAGTCGCTGCGCGCAGGATGCGTCACCGCCACCGCGACTATTTCGCACTGTCCGCGGCAGTACATTCGCCCACCGGAATTGAGCCTATGAGCACAGCGTTCAGGGGAACAGTGGCGCTATTGGTGATCGTTGCGGAACTCGGCGCAGCGCAAACGCCATCAACAACTTCGGGCAATATACCGCCTGCGGCGAGATCTGCATCTGCCTTACACAAAGAAAGCGACACACCTTATCTGTTTACGGCAAACGACAGTATCTCGCAGAGCGTCCAACTCGCTCGAAGTGCCGATGGAATCCGTTTCAACTGGCCCCGACTGACCGGTCAATGGGACACTGCCCTGCTTTCGGTGCGCAGTTGGGGCGCAGAGCAGGCTCCTTGGGTTGAGGTGTCTGTGGGCGCACAGCGCATCGAGCAGTATCTCGATGCCAATGCACTCGGTATGCGTTGGCTGAACTTGAGCGAGTTACGCGAGCAACTCGTTGAGGGCGCCGAGGTCATCATCCGCACGCACGCCATAACGCTTGCCGCCTCGACCGGCACCGTGCGTGTGTTTAACAATCAACTCGACCTGCTGCAACGCATTCTGGTCATTGCGCCACATCCCGATGACGCCGAGGTCGCAGCATTTGGGTTGTATGCCGATCGACAGGCCAGTGTGATTACCCTGACCGCGGGCAATGCCGGCGACATGAACTATCGCGCCAACGTCGCCGACCCAGCTGAACATTACTCGCTCAAAGGTTATCTGCGTGCCGTCGATAGCGTGACGGTTCCGTGGCAAGGCAACATTCCACCCGAGCGCACGGCCAACCTCGGGTATTTCGATGGCCAATTGGACACGATGTATCAATCGCCCGAACAAACCGTCCCGGAAGTTTACGGCACCAATGTCGACGTCGCGGTGTATCGGCGAGCTAACTTGAGCAAACTGGTGTCCAGCTCGACACGTAGCAACAGCTGGCGCCACCTGGTGGATGATGTCGCCGAGATACTGGCCGAGGTGAATCCGGCCATAGTGGTCATGCCCGATCCCCGCCTGGACACTCATCCCGATCATGAATTCACTGCAGTGGCCGTCGTACAGGCACTTGCACGCTGGCAAGGCAATCCAGACTTCCTGCTCTACACCAATCACGCTGACGCGAACCATTATCCTTATGGGCCCGCCGGTAGCGTGGTATCACTCCCACCGAGCGAGCGGCCGCTCGTCATGCAGAAGGTATACTCGCATGTCACACCCAAGGCGCTGCAGATCCGCAAGCTGTTTGCCTTGGAGTCGATGCATGATCTGCGGCTCTCACCCGATGAACAGCTCAATTGCGGCACGACAGTGACTGCACATCGACCCGACTATCCGCGCATGCCCGAGGAAGACTATTTTCGGCGGGCACCGCGCGCGAACGAATTGTTCTATGTGTTCGACAAGGCCGGCATGGGCGCGGTCATTCAGGATTTTTTAGGGCACTACAAATATCAACCGGCCGCAGCGCTGCAGACGACACCGTCGAGGCGTTGAACGGCCCGGCTTCATGGCGGCTGCAGAGGATCTGCGCACTCGCTCGCGTGTTTGCGGTCCGATTTTCGGCGCCGATGGTGATCAGCGCTTTCTGCTAGAGGGTAAGGTGGGGCCAAACTCGTTGTCGCTTTGCAGAAAGCCAGGAGGGTCTGCGGGCGCTCGAGGGCGGAGCTTGTGGCTTTACGCATCTATTCAACGTCATGACGCCGTTGAACCATCGGTCTCCCGGCATCGTGGGCGCCGTGCTTGCGCATGGAGACTACTGTGAGCTGATCCCGGACTTTGTGCACGTGCATCCAGGTGCTCTTCGCGCCGCACTGCATGCAATTCCGAAAGCCTGATGCGTGAGTGATTCGACAGCCGTCGTCGGCATGCCCGACGGCGAGTATCGATTGGGCCGGCAACTTGGTACGAAGAACCTCGGCTGCGTACGGCTGGCAGATGGCACCCTGGTTGGCAGCACGCTGACGCTGGATCAGGCATTTCGCAATCTCGTGGACATGGGCCTCTCGCTCGAAGATGCCTCCGCGCGGGTGTCGCGCAATCCGGCAGACTACCTGGGTTTGAAGGACTGACCGCGGCCGAATTGAACCCGGCGCATGGGCCGATCTCGTGGTGTTGGATCGAACGCTACGGCCCATCGCGGTATACGTCGAGGGCGAGCCGGTGGCTTTCAATACCACTCAAGGTATTGGTATTGTCTGATGGCCCCACGCTGGGAGACTGCTCAGCCATACACCGCGCCCAATCCCCTGCGGCGGGCGACCCGCGTACCTCACCAGACGACTCGAGGACATCCGAAAAGCCCGGCAGCTTGGGGTCCGACCCAAGCGTCGGTTCAGGGAGGCTGCCACGAAGTACCTGACCGCGCACGTGCGACGTCGAGGAATATCCCGCGACGCGACTTCGCTGAAGAATCTCGAACCGTATATCGGACATCTCATGTTAGATGAGATCCATGACGGGTCGTTCGATGCCTTCAGGGAACTTCGCGCTGCAGAGGGTATTTGTATCGGGACCGTGGATAGGGATATCGGTGTAGCGGCTCGCGTTCTTGAGGAGGCTGCTCGGAAGTGGCGGGACGAGAAGACGAATCTAACGTGGCTGGCCGAGACGCCGATGATTGAGTACAGGCGCAAGTACAACAAGCGCCTTCCCTACCCGCTCGATTGGCAGGAGCAGCGGCTGCTGTTCAGCGAACTCGCCACGCATCTGTAGAGGATGGCCCTGTTTGATCTGAACACAGGGCTCCGGGACGAGGAACTCTGCGCCTTGGAATGGGCATGGGAGCAGCGGGTGCCGGAGCTCGACACGCCTGAGATCCGGCGGACGGTATTCGCACTACCCGAAGGAGGTCCGGCCAAGTTCGGGAGGGCTCGGGTCGTGATCCTGAACGACGTGGCGCAATCTATCGTCGACAGTCAGCGGGGACTGCACCCGCGTTACGTGTTCACGTTCCAAGGCTTCCGAGGCGAACGCGATCGACTGCTCACACTGCGCAATAGCGGATGGATTGCCGCGCGGCGCCGGGCGTCGGCCCGCTACGAGAAGGAACTCGGCAGAAGGCCGCCAATGGGCTTTCAGCGGGTGCGTGCTCACAACCTCCGGCATACGTTTGGTCGCCGCTTACGAGCGGCCAAAGTTAGCCTTGAGGATCGTCAGGACCTGCTCGGCCATGAGGCGAGGAGGATCACGACGCATTACAGCGCGCCGGAGATCGAGAACCTGGTGGAGGCGGCCAACCAAATCACCAAGTCCCGCGAATCTCCCACACGCACAGTGCTGAGGGTGACCAGCGCCGAAGGGTAAGTAGTTGACTGATCAACGCTAAACTTGGTGGAGCGGAAGGGAATCGAACCCTCGACCTTCGCATTGCGAACGCGACGCTCTCCCAACTGAGCTACCGCCCCAGACAAGGCGCGCGATTCTAGCATCGTAGTTCGCTATGATCGAGTTCCCTGCCGTGAATCGGGGCCATAAATCGGAAAAGCCATGCTGGCAATTGGATCGCGGGCTCCAGAATTCACCCTGCCGGACCAGGACGACCGTAGGGTCTCTCTCAGTAATCTGCTCAATCGCGGACCATTGATCCTGTATTTCTACCCTGCTGATTTTACGCCGGGGTGCACTCGCGAGGCCTGCATGCTCCGGGATATGCACGCCGATATCTTGAGGGTGGGGCTCGCCGTGGCAGGCGTGAGCCCCCAATCGCCCGAGCGTCACGCGGAATTTCGCGAGAAGTATCAACTCCCCTTCATTCTGCTATCCGACGTCGAAAAATTCGTGATCAAGATGTACGAGGTGAACGGGCCCTTGGGACTGGGTGTCCGCCGCGCCACCTATCTGATCGATCAGGCGCGCCTCATCCGCGGCGCCGTACTTGCTGATTTCCGCATAAGCCAACACGAGGATTTCATCCGCAAGGCGACCCTGCTGAGCGGTACCGCGCGCAGCCTGTCCTAGGCGGCCGTCTAGTATTCCATCCGGAGGAGGCTCGACTGCCCGAACGAGGGGATGCTGAGCACGTATAGCGTGTCATACTCATCATCGGCGAGGGGCGGCACGTCGATGTCCCCAAGCTCGTGGATTAACTCAGGCACAGTATTGCTGTGCCCGATGATGAGCACGCTGCCGCCTTCGTGTTCGTGCATCACTCGCGAAGCCAGCCCCTTTGTGTCCGCGGCCGGAACTACTATGGCCTGTTTACCGAGACGCTCAGCGAGAGGCGCCGCGGTCTGTTGCGTACGGCGTGCATCGCTGACATAAATCGCGTCGATGCGCCCCGCTCCCTTGCCTCGACCAAACATCTGGGCGAGCCGCTCCGCGCGTTGCTCGCCCTCCGCGGAGAGTGGCGGATCCTGAATGGAGCTCAGATCCTTCTCGGCGTGCCTGGCGAGAACCACCACGGTGGTCGTGCTCGCGGATCGGTAGATGAAGAACGCAACCAGTGCAGCTACGAATAGACCAAAGACCGCCGCAAAGCTCAGCCATACCGGCAGCAGAAATGGGCGCCGATGGCGGCTGATGATGGCAGGGGCTTCCATTTCAGTATCTTACAAGAATAATGGTATGTACTTTCTGAATCCGCGCGGAAACTTTTTGACCGCACGATGGGTTATATAGACTTTGATTGTATGGAGCTCACCGGGTGCATCGTTTCGCGCAACTCATAGTCCTCTGCCTGGCTCTCGACCCTTTCGCGCTGGGGGCGTCGGCCGGGGATACCACCGAGAGTACGCCAGCTGCGCTCGCCATGATATCCACTCCAGGCGCCGGTGCGCGGGGACTCCCGGGGGATCACCGAAAAATTACTATCGATGCCAGTACACCGGTGGGCCGTCTGCGCTCGCTGCAAGGCGTAAATGGCGCACCAGCGCCCGGATCCCACAAGCCTGAGAACTTCAAGTTCGGCGGCTGGAACATGCCGGAGCGCACCGATGTCTCGGCCGGTTACCGCATGGCCCGAATCGATCTCGTCCGCACTCACGACGCCTATGGGCCTGCCGACATCGATGCGAAATTCGAGACCGCGGATGCCCCCGGTGGCGGCCTGATATCCGCGCGCCGCGACGTGTTCGACATCTTTCCTGACCCGGCAGCCGACCCCAACGATCCCCGGAGCTATAACTTCGGCCCCACGGATCACGTGATTGCTTCCATCCGAAAGGTCGGCGCGCAGGTGATGTTCCGCCTCGGCCGCAGCGAAGGCGCCGACGCGCAACCACCGAAGGATTTCGACAAGTACGCGGCCATCGCAAAGCACATCGTTCTGCACTACAACCGCGGCTGGGCAAAGGGGTTCCACTATCGCATTCGCTTTTGGGAGATCTGGAACGAGCCGGACCTCGGCAAGGTGTTCTGGGCCGGTACCGCGCACCAATATTTCGAGCTGTACGGCAAGCTCGCCCGGGCAGTGAAGTCGGCTGATCGACACGCGCTCGTCGGAGGTCCGGCAATTGCGCGTCCGAACGACGACACGCCGTATCGCGATGCATTCCTCGAGTACGTCCGCACCGAGAGTCTGCCGCTCGACTTCTATTCGTGGCACTGGTACGCCACCGACTCGGATGATCCGCTGGATTTCATTCGTATCAGCCGCGATATGCGTGCGCGGCTGGACAAGCATGGATTCGCACGGACCCGCTCGATGGTCACCGAATGGAACTATGGGTTGATGGATCCGATGCCGACGGCGGTGCAACGCGCGTCTTTCATAACAGCAGCTCTCATCTACATGCAGGACGCGCCCATCGACGCCGCCACGCTCTATCGTGCTGACAGTGTGTTCGGTTCTGACGGCGCGACGCCCGACAAGACCGGACAAGCCCTGATCGCCCTGGGACGTTTGCAGGACACCCCGTTCAGACTGAAGGTCAAGGGTGCGGACCTGGATGGATTTGCAGTCGAGGCGGCGCGCTCCGCGGACGGTCATACCGTGCAGGTTCTGTTGAGCAACTACCAGATCCCCGCCGAGTTCCTGGGTCCGCGGGCGGCCGATGATGTCCTGCACGTGCCGCCGGTGTTTGACGTCAGATTGTTGGCACGCCGTAGTATTTCCTATCGAAATAACTCCGGCTACGACCTTACGATCGATCATCTGCAACCCAACCGCCGCTACAGTATCGAGCGTTGTAGAATATCGGCCGCACATGACTTCACGAGCCTGGGGACGACGATTCACACCGGCGGCCCAATCCATCTGCAGGACGATCTGCCTCCTCCGGGTATCGAGCTGGTCACGATCCGCGCAGTTGATAGCGCCGAATTTGCTGCAATGCGCTCCGGCTCTGCGGGTTGCACCGCACAATTCGCAGCCGCCACAGACAAATAGTGTTCAAGCTGTGCGTGGCTGCTGAACATTCCGCATCCAGGCCTAGTACCCTGCGCTGCACATTGGTTCGACCGCTCACAGGAGACCCTTGATGCGCTCTGGCGGACAAACAACCGTCATCCAACGCATACTCGAAAAGCGCGCCCAGAAACCGCCAGAGATCCAGGAGGATACTTCGGCGACGATCGCGGTCATGTTGCGCGTCCTGCCGCCCCCGCGAGCCATGCTCGTCTTCGAGGACGCAGTGCTGCTCGATTACATCGAGAGCATGATTGCCGCTGATGTCCTGGATGGTGAGGCCGTTTCAGGCGAGCTCGAGGCCGTGCGCATGTTTGGCGCGGAGTTCTGCCCCGTCATCATCACGGACAATCTGGAGTTGATCCGCAAGATTCGCGCGCGGCAGACGAATCGTGCGCCGTACATTCTCTACGTCGCGGAGCTCGATGAGGGCCGTGAGCGCGAAATGGGTTTGGTTGCCGGAGCGGA
>Ga0207710_10000466_pt1 | contig 25949 bp, 21 predicted proteins | sample KBSS24metaG_FD_184400 | JGI IMG/M metagenome (GOLD analysis project Ga0207710, IMG submission 184400) | Switchgrass rhizosphere microbial communities from Kellogg Biological Station, Michigan, USA - KBS S2-4 metaG (SPAdes) (version 2) | ecosystem: Host-associated > Plants > Roots > Rhizosphere...
CGCGCCGGCGGCGCCGGCACGGCTGGTGATCCCTTTGCCGCCGACGGTGGCGTACATACCGTTCGACCACTGCGTAGACTTCACCTACGAGGTGCTCCTGATCTACTGGACAATTGGGCCTCAGATATCCGCATTGTCCCAGGTCAGGGGCACCTTTCCGCATCCAGGGTCTAGATAAACCAGGAATCGCCTGAATACTCCAGGCTGAGTACCTGTCCTGAATCCTCGCGCCAGGCGGCTATGCCACAATCTCCACGGCCACAACCTCTTCGGCAATGGCTCAAGCGTGTTGCAGGCGACGAGTTACCTGGCTGGCCTCGGCTCACCGGTCGGTGCGTCTGGCCCGCCGGCGGCGGTGCGCCAGCCGGCGTCGCCCACCGGTGCGGAGCCCACCGGTGGCTGGCCGACCGCGAGACGACGGCGGTCGCGGTGTGCGACCTCCTGACGTAGCAGGGGGATGAGCTCGCGGCCGAACGTCACGGCGTCGTCGTCCAGATCGAAGCCGCTGAGCAGCACCGTGCTGACGCCGAGGTCGACGTATTCCGCCAGCGCCGCCGCGACGGTGTCGGGCGTCCCGACCAGGGCGATCTTGTTGCCACCGTAGCCGGTGGCGGTGGCCAGGGCCGTCCACAACGCGTTGCCGTGGCGTTCGCCGCGCTGTGCCGCCCGAAGCTGGCGCTGGAAACCGACCGCGGGTGGTTCCTTCGGCTGACCATCGAGCACCTTGGGACCACCATGGTCGGCCAGCCGCTGCCGGGTGACGGCCAGGATGTGCGCGGCGTGTTCCCAGGCGAGCTGCTCGGTCGCGCCGAGGATGACGCGGAAGGACACGCTGATACGCGGGGCCTGCGCGCGGCCGGCGGCGTCGGCGGCCGCGCCCACCTGCCGGATCTCCTCCGCGATCTGGTCGAGGGGCTGGCCGAAGAACGCGTGGACATCAGCCTGCGCGCCGCCGACCTGGTAGGCCTCGGGCGAGGAGCCGGCGAAGAAGATCGGGATACGGGGCTGCTGACGGGGACGCGTGGGGACGGCGCCCCGCAGGCGGTAGAAGCGGCCGTCGTGGTCGAACGGTGCTGACGCGGTCCAGGCCCGCCGCAGGATCTGCAGGTACTCGCCGGTGCGCTGGTACCGGCTTGACTTGTCGAGGAAGTCGCCATCCCGGCGCTGTTCGGCCTCGATCCCACCGGTGATGGCGTGCAGCGCCACGCGCCCGCCGGTCAGCTCGTCGAGCGTCGCGAACTGCCGCGCGGTGACGGTTGGCTGGACGAAGCCGGGGCGGTGTGCGACGAGGAAGCCGAGCCGCTCGGTGCGCGCGGCCGCGTACACGGTGACCGGCAGCGGGTCGGGGATGGCCGAGATCTGGGTGATGAGGACCCGGTCGAAGTCGGCCTGTTCGCTGGCTCGCACGAGCCGGCGCAGGAAGGGATAGTCGATGAGCGGCCCACCCGGATGAATCTCCGAGCCCCGGTTGGTGAGCAGGCTGCCGATGATCTCGATGGGCATGATGGCTCCGTGACGTCTACCGGATGGTCTCGCCGATACGGCCCGCGCCGGCCTGCGCGCGTACCTCGGCGAGCAGAGCGCGCAGGCGCCCGTCGAACTCGTAGCCGTGCAGGATCAGCGTCGTCGCGCCGGCCCGGAGATGATCGACGAGGACGTCCGCGCCGGCGCCGGGAGACAGCTCGACAGTGACGCCGAACGCCGCGCGGCCGGCGCCGGCAGCCGGAGCCGGGTCTGCGAGAGCCGTGCCCGCGGGGCCGGCGGAGGCAGGCAGTATCAGCACATCCGCCTCCTGCCTGGCGAGCTGGGCCACGTCCACGCCCTCGCCGCCGACGTAGACGGGTATCCGTCCGTGCACCGGCGGGACGTTGTTGACGTAGTGCTCGAATCGGTAGAACCGTCCCTCGGCATCGATGGGCTCGCGCGCCGTCCAGGTCCGCCGCAGTAGCTGCAGGTACTCGCGGTCGCGGGCCGGCACGTCCTGCTGGGGAAGAAAGTCGCCGTCGCGGCGCCGTTCGTTCTCCGGCGCACAGACGGGCACGAACACCGCGAGGCGTCCGCCGCTGAACTGGTCGAGGGTCGCCAGGGCACGGGCGGCCACCGACGGCTGGGCCAGGCCCGGGCGGTGCTCGACCAGCAGGCCGAGACGCGCGGTATGGACCGCCGCGTACGCGGCGATCAGGTGGCTCTCCGGTGCCGGTGGGCCGGCCGGTATCAGGACCCGGTCGAAGCCGGCCGCCTCGTGGGCGTCGAGGAGCCGCTGCAGCGCGCCGGGCTGTGCCGGCCGGCCAGGACGCCCGGTGCCGGCATCGGCATCGCCCTCGGGGGACAACACTCCGATCAGCTCGACGGACACCGGTCATCGTCCTTCCGGCAGCCGCGGGGCGGCCTGCAGCAACGCGCGCGTGTAGCTGTGCTGCGGGTCGTCGAACACCGTCCTCGTGGGTCCCTCTTCCACGATCTCACCATCCTTCATGATCAGAACCTGGTGGCTGATCTGCGCCACGACGGTGAGGTCATGGGTGATGAACAACATGGCGACGCCGAGCCGCCGTTGCAGCTCGGCCAGCAGGTCGAGCACCTGGGCCTGCACGGACACGTCCAGTGCGGACACCGGCTCGTCGCAGACCAGCACCTCGGGCTGCACGGCCAGGGCACGGGCGATGGCCACCCGCTGTCGTTGCCCGCCGGAAAGCTGGTGCGGCCGGCGGGTGACCAGGCCCGCGTCGAGCCCGACCGTGCTCAGCAGATCGATCACCCGGGCGTGGCGGGCCTGCCCACGCAGGTCGGGCAGCGACTCGGCGATGACCCGGCCGACGGTGTAACGCGGGTCGAACGCGGCATGGGGGTCCTGCGCGATCAGCTGGACGCGCCGCCGGTGCGGCCGTCTGGCCCGTTCGGTGGTCTCGGACCACGGCCTGCCGTGCAGCAGGACCCGCCCGTCGTCCGGTGTCGTCAGCCCCATCACCATCCGGGCCACCGTGCTCTTGCCCGAACCGGACTCGCCGACCAGGCCGACGGTCTGGCCCGGGCGCAGCGACAGCGACACGTCGGCGACCGCGCGGTGCCCCCCGAACGATCTGCTCACCCGGTCCACCGTGACCACCGGCTCGCCCTCGGCCGCGGGCGGGCGGTCCTCGCGCCGGCGGCGGGCGATGCCCAGCAGGTATTTCGTGTAGTCGTGCTGCGGATCGTCGATCACCTGGTCGCGGAACCCGAGCTCGACGATGCGGCCGTGCCGCATCACCGCGATCCGGTCGGCCAGCCTCGCCACCACGGCGAGGTCGTGGCTGATCAGCAACAGGCCGCGGCCCTGCGCCGTGACCTTCCCCAGCAGCGTGAGGATCTGGTCCTGGACGAGCACGTCCAGCGCCGTGGTCGGTTCGTCGGCGATGACCAGTCCGGGCTCGGCCACCAGCGCGGACGCGATCAGCGCGCGCTGGCGAAGCCCACCCGAGAGCTGGTGGGGATACTGCCGGCACCTGACCTGCGGATCCGGGATGCCGACCTCGGTGAGCACCTGCAGCACCCGCTCCTGCTGCTCGGCCCGGCTGCCCCGGCGGTGCAGCCGCAGCGGTTCGGCCACCTCGTCCCCGATCCGGCGCAGCGGATCCAGGGACGTCAGCGCGTCCTGCAGCACCATGCCGACGTGCCGGCCACGCAGTCGCTTCCAGTCCCGTTCGGTGTGGCTGCGGACGTCCGTGCCGCGGATCGCCAGCGTGTCGGCGCGGACGCGGGCGGTGTGACCGGCCAGGCCCAGCAGCGCCCGCGCCGTGACGCTCTTGCCCGAGCCGGACTCGCCGACGAGCGCCAGGCACTCGCCGTCCTCCACGGTGAAGGAGATGTCGTGCACGACCGGCGGCCCGTGGCCGAACGCGACCTCGAGGCCCGCGACCTCGACGAGGCTCACCGGACGCTCCGCGCCTGCAGGCTCCGGCCGATCAGGGTGGCCGCCAGAACCACGAGGACGAGGGCGACGCCGGGAAACACGGCGATCCACCATGCGTTGGCCAGGTAGGACTGGCCCTCGGCGAGCATCACCCCCCAGTCCGGGGTCGGCGGCAGCGGCCCCAGGCCGAGCAGGCTGAGTCCGGCCGCCGCCGCGACGGCGCTGCCGGTCCCGAGCGACGCGAGCACCACGACCGGGCCGCCCACGTTCGGCAGCACGTGCCGGATCAGGTAGCGCCACGGCGGCACGCCCAGGATCTTCGCCGCCTCGACGTACTCCGCCCGCATCACCGCAAGGGCCTGCCCCCGGACCAGGCGGGCGTAGTAGGGCACCGCCGCCACCCCGATCGCGACCGCCACCTGGGTGGGGCCCGTTCCGATCAGGGCGATGACCAGCAGCGCCAGCAGCACCTCCGGGAACGCCAGCCAGACATCGGTGAGACGCATGATCACGGTGTCGACCAGGCGGGCACCCGCCGCGGCGGCAAGCCCGAGTACAGAGCCGCCCAGCACCCCGATGGCGGTGGCCACCAGGCCGGTGAGGACCGAGTACCGCGTGCCGTAGACCACCCGGGAGAACACGTCCCGGCCCAGCTGGTCGGTGCCGAAGTAGTGGTGCGCGCCCGGCGCGGCGAACGTGTGCGCCACGTCGTTGGTGTCCGGTGGGTACGGCGCGAGGACGCCGGGCAGCAGCAGCAGCGCGCCGACCGCGGCCGCAACCAGGATGCCGGCCGCGAGCGCCGCGCGCCGACCTGCCGTCGTCCGCGTCCCGGCGCGGTCCGCGCCGGCCGGGGCGGTCGTCAGGCTCGGGGAGGTCGACATGCTCATGCGGCGACCGGTTCCCGCAGACGCGCGTCAATCACCGGGTAGAGCAGGTCGGCGATGGTGTTGGCCACGACGAACACGGCCGCGGCGAGAATCACGACGGCGGACACGACCGGGGTGTCTCGGTGCCGCACGGCATCCACCAGCACGGTTCCCAGCCCCGGCCGGGAGAAGACCTTCTCCACCAGGACCGCTCCGCCCACGAGGGTGCCCAGCACCCAGGCTGCCAGGGTGGTCGCGGGCAGCAGGGCGTGCCGCAGGGTGTGCCGCAGCACCAGGCCGAGCCGGCCGTTGCCGCGGGCCCGGGCGCTGAGCACGAACGGCCTGCTTTCGACGAGATCGAGTTCCTGGTGCATCACCTGGGCGAGCACGCCGGCGACCGGGATCGCCAGTGCCAGAGAGGGCAGGACGAGGCTGGACAGGCCGTGTTCGCCGTAGGCCGGAAACCAGCGCAGGCTGAACGAGAACAGCGACAGCAGCAGGATGCCGAGCCAGAACGGGGGGATCGCCACCGCGAGCGTTTCCAGCACCGACGTCCCCGCGCGCGCCAGCCGGCCCCGGCCCGCGGACACGATGGTCACCCCGAGCGCGAGCAGCAGGCCGATCACCGCCGCGCTCAGGGACAGCGACAGGGTGGGCCAGACCTGCCCGGAGAGCACCCTGCTCACCGGCTCGTCGCGCTGGTACGACCGGCCGAGATTGCCGACCGCCAGGTCCCCCAGCCGGTGCAGGTACTGGACCACGAGGGGGCGGTCAAGCCCGTACTGCGCGGCGACCTGGGCCCGCAGACCCGGCAGGTTCGCTGCCTGCGGGCCGAGGATCGCATCGATCTGGTCACCACCCGCGGCGGTCACGGCGAAGAACGTAACGGTGACCGCCCCCCACAGCACCAGTACTCCGGTCAGCGCCCGGCGCAGCAGGAACCGCGGCGCCGAGGCGAGCGGTAGCGAACCCACGGTTCAGCCCACCCACGCATCCGACAGGCGGGGCAGGAGGTCGGCGCCGAGGGTGAAGCCGTGCACCCGGTCCCGGACGCCGTAGGTCCGCTTCGGAATGTAGGTCGGCAGGATGTACGCCTCGGCGACGACCTTGCGTTGCACCTTGGCATACAGCGCGTTCTGGGCTGCGGTGTCCTGCGCACGCAGGGCCTGGTCGAGCCAACCGTCGATCTCGGTGTCCCGGACGCGGGCGACGTTCGCGCCGCCGTCGCCCGGCAGCTTGGACGAGGAGAACAGGGTGCGCAGGATCGAGGCGTCGGTCCCGTTGGCCCCGGCCGCCCCGAAGTCGTAGTCGCCGGAGCCGAGCGTCTGGACGATGCCAGCCGTGTCCAGCGGGCGCAGCACGAGTTCGAGGCCGAGCTGCTTGAGCGCGTCCTTCAGCGCCGTGTGGTAGTTCTTCTGTTCCTCGGTGGTGAACTCCGCCGCATAGGCCAGCGTCGCCCGCAGGCGGCGGCCGTCCCGGGTGCGGTAGCCGGCGGAGTCGGTTGCGGTGTATCCCGCCTTCTGCAACAGGCTGATCGCCTTGCTCCGGTCGTACGTCCAGGTGTTCTCCACCGCACGGCTGTAGCCGGGAGTCGAGGAGGTGAGTGCCGACCACCCGTTGCTGTAGGCACCCTGGAATAGCCCCCGGGTGATGGAACGGACGTCCACCCCGGACTGGACGGCGAGCCGCACGTCCCGTTCGTTGAACGGGGCCCGCGCGGTGTTGAGGAAATACGTGAAGGGGGCGCCGAGCTGATCCCGGCCGGCCAGGGTGATCCCGGACTGCCCGCGCAGCTGGGCGAGCCGATTGGCGGGTACCAGGTCGGCGATGTCGAGCTGCCCGGAGGTCAGCGCGCCGATCCGGGCCGCGTCGTCGGGCAGATACTGCACCGTGTACCGATCAAGATAGGCGTCGCCCTGGTCCCGGACGGATTGCGGCGCCCACCGGTAACCCTTGCGGCGGGTGAAGACCGCCTGCTGTCCGGAGGTCAGCGCGCTGAAGACAAACGGGCCGGTGCTGACCACCGCCCGGCCACCGGAGGCGATCTCCGACGCACGGGTGCTCAGCACGGCCGGGGAATGGAAGCCCAGATATGTCGACGCCAGACCGTTCAGCAGGGGCGAGTAGGCGGAGCTCAGGTGGATGACCACGGTGTGGTCGTCCACCACATCGGCCCCCTGGTAGGGACCGAGCAACGTCTTGGCGTTGCGGGACTTCGTCGCCGGGGCCACCACATGGTCGAAGTTCACCTTCACCGCCTGGGCGTTGAAGGGTGTCCCGTCGTGGAAGGTGACGTCATCGCGCAGGACGAAGGTGTAGCTGCGTCCGTCGTCGGAGATCGTCCAGGACGTCGCCAGCCAGGGCTCGACGCTGCCGTCCGACTTGAGGTGGACCAGGGAGTCGTAGACCGCGCGCAACGTCAGCGCCGACAGGGTGGAGACCGAGACGTGCACGTCCCAGCTGTCCGGCTCGGCCGTGGTGGCCAGGGTGATGCTCCCGCCGCTCTTCGGTGTTCCCGTGCCGCCGGCGGGGGACGACGAGGAGTCGTCGCCACACGCTGCCAGTCCCACCGACCCCAGGCCGAGCGCGGCCACGGAGCTCGCCGACAGCGTGAGGAACTTTCTGCGGGTAGGCATCTGAGAGTGTTCCGTTCTGTGTGGTGGTGAGGTCGGGCGAGGCCGCGCTGCGCCCTGCTGGGACGGTTTCCGGCGGGCGGACCACTGGCTGGTTGCCGGTGGTGACTGTGTGCCGGCACGGTGATCCGTGGTCGGGGCGTTGCCGGCCACCCTGACTGGCAGCAGGCGAAACCGGCGCCCCTGGTGTCGGGCACAGAGCATGTGCCGGCAGGACGCTGTGGGCGGAAGTTGTCGGGCGTGACGGGTGGACCGGCGCGGACGTTGCCCGTGTTATCGGCATTCCGGCGGCGCTCGGTGTGGGGCGCGGTGCGTCGACGACGGTGTCGACAGGCCCGGGCGGCGTGCACCGGGGAATTTCTTCGCTGGATCAGGGAAGGCGTGTTTTTCCTGCCGGGCGAAGCGCTGACCGAAAAGAGATCAGCCTGAGGAAGAAAGATGACCCGGACAGGATGCGCTCGCTACCGTGCCGAAATCGACATGCCGGCGGCGAAAGAAAGTGGCCGCCGGTGCGGAAACAGGAGAGGCGATGTGGCGGGAAGCGGGTGAGACGCGGCCGCACGGCAAAGAAACGTCCCCCACTGCACCGTCCCCCACTGCCCGTCTCCCCCGCATGGTGGCCTGTAGTGAGACTGGAGCATACCGGCGTGGTACTCCGGTATGCAACAGGGGATTTTGGGCCGTATCGGCCGTGCCCATCGGCCCCACCGAGCTTTCCTCTCCTGGGACTTACGGAGCGAGACGACACCGTGACGCGGAGGCCTGAAGCGGGTCCTGGTGAGCGTCCTGCGGTGGAAGCGGCGGGAATGCCCGCAGCCCGTCGGTCATGACGGCCAGCAGGGCGCGCACGTGTGCGTCGCGCTCGGGTCCCTGCTCCTTCACCCAGGAGATCGCGCCGATCAACGAGATCAGTTCCTCCGGCCCGATGTCCGTGCGGACCTCCCCGGCCTGCTGCGCCCGCAGGAGCAGGGACGCGGCGGCCTGGTCGACGGCGTGGCAGGACGCGCGCAGCGCCGAGTCCTCGTCCCCTACCGCGAGCAGCACCGCCGAGACGCCGCGATAGGCGGCGACGTGGTCGACGAGGTCGGCCAGCCAGTCGAACAACGCACTGCCCGCAGCCGCGGCGGGCACACCGAGCAGCCGTTCGGCCTCGGTGCACAAGGCCGTGGTGCGGTCGTGCATCAGCGCCTCGAGCAGCGCGTCCCGGTTCGGGAAGTGGCGGAACAACGTACCGGTGCCCACGCCGGCCCGCCGGGCCACCTCGTTGAGGGAGATGTCTCCGTTGCGGTTGGCGAACGCGTCCCTGGCCACCGCGAGGATGCGGTCCCGGTTGCGACGGGCGTGCGAGCGCATCTGTCGCGGGGTGATCTCCGCCTGGTCGACCATGTGAACCTCCCTGATCCCGGGGACCCCGGCCGCGCGCCGGCACCGTGTCGAGCCTACGAACTTCCTCCGCCCGGCACCGTGAGGTCCGACAGCTGACGCCACAGCTCGCGTTCGACCTCGGACAGTGGCCGACCGGACGGGACCCGATCGAGGAGGTCCGGCGCGCTCGCCGCCTGCGGCACGGACATCACGGGCCCACACCAGAGGCCGGTCTCGACGAACGCCGCCGTCGCCGCGATGGATCTCACCTCGCGGGCGACCGCCCGCAGACACCGTGCCGCCATGTTCACGGCGCGACGGCTCCTGGCGCAACGGTTCCTGGCGCAACGGTTCGTGCGGCGGTGGTCCGTGCGGCGGTGGTCCGTGCGGCGGTGGCTCATGGCGCGATGATCGGCGCCGGTTCTGAAGGCGGCCTTGAGCCGGTTCTGGCGAGTGCCGGTGCCCGGTGGCGGGACCAGACCGCAGGTGGCCCCTTCCGGGCAAGCAGGTCGTCGCGGGGGACGAGCCCCGCCTGGATTACTCGACAATCCATAACGATCCGCGCGGGCTCGTCAGGACACAACGTCGTTGACAGTGCGCCCCCACGCCGCATGCTGACGGCCATGGTCCAGTTGATAGGTGTGTTACTCGCGCACTGTCGCTGGTATTGTTTCGCCGGCAGCCCACACGGTGCTGAGCCGCTGAGCCGCTGAGCTGGCCGGCTCCAGCCACTGTCGCCCGCCGGTCGTCTTCGCGTTCGCCCCGCCGGTTGTCCCCTGCCCGACCAAGCCCGCGTGCGCGTCGACCGGCGGATGCGGCGCCGCCGGACGTCCTGCCGTCGCCGCGATGGCTTGTGCCGCGGTCTCCTGGCCACGCCCGATTCTGCGGCGCCAACCGAACCCGACCGGTACAGAGCCCGGCTCCCACGAGTCCGATACCAGCATTCGTCCCAACCCATACGGTGGAGGCAGGCAGATGCCAAGTCCCTCGCAGGTCCTCGACCCGCATCGGTTGCGGCGCGTGTTTGGGGTATTCCCGTCGGGCGTTGCGGCGGTGGCCGCGATCGTCGACGGCGCGCCGGCGGGTCTTGCGGTGAGCTCGTTCACCTCGGTGTCCCTGGACCCGCCGCTGGTCTCGGTCTGCGTGGCCCACACGTCAAGCACCTGGCCGAAACTGCGAGCCGCAACGCGCCTGGGCGTGAGCATCCTCAGCGCCGCCCAGGAGCGGGCCGGTCGCCAGCTCGCCGGGCGCGGGGCCGACCGGTTCGCCGAGCTTGACTGGCGCACCACCGCCGCCGGCGCCGTCCTGCTCGACGGCGCCGCCGGCTGGCTGGACACGAGCGTCGAGCAGGAGGTCCGTGCCGGCGACCATGACGTCATCGTGCTACGGGTCCACGACCTCGACGCCAATCACGACGTGAGCCCGCTCGTCTTCCACGCCAGCCGCTTTCACCGTCTCGAGCGCTGACCGGAGCCGGCATCCGGCACTCGTGTCCTCGGCGGTGGTGGCCGCGAGTTCGTTGCCTTTCCGGGAGCGCGGCGCGGGCCGGAGATGGGCGTACGTGATCGAACTAGTCACTGACCAGGATGGCCTGGTGCAGTTCCCGGACGGCCCGTCCGGGTTCCAGCCCGAGCTCGGAGGTGATGGTATGGCGCGCCGTCTGATAGACCTCCAGCGCGGCGGCACGCCGGCCACTGCGGTGCAGCGCCAACATCAGCTGCTGGTAGAACGCCTCATGAAGGGGGTACTCGGCCACCAGGTTCCGCAGAAATGAGACCAGCTCACGGTGGCGGCCGAGCACGAAGTCGCATTCCACCAGTTTCTCGCAGCACTCCAGCCGCAGCTCCTCGACCCAGGTCACGAAGCTGTCGACGATATCCCCGCCTCGTTCGTCGGCCAGGATGGCGCCGTGAAAGAGGTCGTACGCCATGGTCAACGCGTCCGACGCCGCCTCGTGGTCGCCTCGTCGTAGCGCCGCGCGGCCCTTGCTCAGCCTTCGCAGGAAGAGCAACAGATCGAGGCCGTCCGGCTCCACGGCGAGGAGGTAACCCGGGGACCGGGTCTGCAGCTCAGCGGAGTCCCGGCCGCAGGCGGCGAGGAACTTGCGCAGCTGGGAGACATAGACATGCAGGCCCGCCACGGCCCGCCGTGGCGGCGAGAATCCCCAGAGCTCGCTGATGAGTGCGGCCGTGGATACCACCTGGTTCGACCGAATCAGCAACACGGCGAACAAAGTCGCCACCTTCCGGGCATTGATGGATGAGGCACGGTACTCATCGGCTACTCGCAACGGGCCCAGAACCTGGTACATGGAGACCTCCGGGGAGGATCGGACCAAGGAGACAAGGATCGACCGGAACCGCCTCTAGTTTTACACAAGGCAGCATCTTCCACATCTGGGAAACCACGTAGGCCGTCAGCACAATCACGACTCAAAGCAGTAACATTAATGAAGCGGCGGAGCGGTACGGCGCTACCTGACGGCGACGGGCATCGGGTCTCCCTCGCAGTCGTCCAGTCGCGACAGAAGACGTGCGAGCGCAGCGCGCGACGGTACCGCCAGCTTCCGATAGATCCGGGTCAGGTGGATTTCCACCGTGCGGGGGCTGAGGTGCAGGGCACAGGCGATCTCCTTGTTCTTCTTTCCGGTCGAGGCGAGGCAGGCGATCTCCCGCTCTCGTCTCGTCAGCACGGCCAGCGGGGAAGGCGCGGGGGCGGACCGGGGTGCTCGCACGTCGGCGACGGGTTCGCTCGAGGAGGGGTGGGCGGTGACGTCCCAGGAACCGAGCTGAGCCCGCCCGAGCAGCAGGAAGGGCAGCAGATGCATCTGCTGTGATCTTTCCGCGAGGCGGATACCGCGTTCGCCGTGCCGGCCCGCGGCCCGCAGCAGTCCGCTGCGCGCCTCGGTCCAGGCCAGCAGCGGCATCAGCTCCAGACAGGCCGTCAGGCAGCGGTCCGACGCAGCATCCACCAGCACCGCGGCGGCCTGTGTCTCGCGGCGGGCAGTGGCCGGGTCCGCGTCCGCCAGTGCCCGCTGGGCGCGCACCACATGCGCCGCGGCCAGGGCGAAGGAGTGGGCATCGGCCTCCGCTCGGGCCACCAGGTCGATCTGGACGGACGACGGCGGCTGGCCGCCGAACACCGCCACGAGCCCCAGGGTCGCCAGGAGGGCGGCGCCGTCCACGGGCGCCTGCGCGGGCGCCACGGCGAGCACGTCGACGAGCATCTCCCTGGCTGCCTCACACCGAGCGACCAGGCAGGCGTGTAGCGCAGTGACGCGAAGATCGAAAGCCAGGCTGGCCCAACCCGGATCTCGGTTCACCACCAGATGTGCTCCGGTGACGGGCTTGCCGGGGCACACGCACGCGGCCCTCTCGACCGCACTCGCCAAGCGGTCAGACATCACAGCGCCCTGCGTCCACCGTGTCCGCCTCCCTTCTGACCCGACGGATCGACCCCGCGCACGGCCCGGCGCGGCCCGCCAGATCTCACGCGGCTGAAAGGCCCGCGCCGCCTTCACCATCACTCAGTGGCAGTGGTGATCTCCGTCGCGACAACCGGTGGGCGCGGCCTCTACCGAGAACCACACCCCCGACTCTCCGACGAGAGGAGGGCGAAAGAGAAGAAGAACACAATCGAACAACCCGGGTCGCACTCAACGAACCCCGAAGGACGAACGCCCACAGGGAGCCAAGGAATAGCACGAAGTGCCGCCAGCCCGGACGGCCCCGTGCTGCGAATTTCACTTACGGTAGATCACGCCCATCCGGCCGGACCGGTGCGCACAGAGCAGAGCCCCCTCAATATACCAGCAGCAACCCTCGGGTCAAGCGATTACGGAACAATCCCGCTCCACCCACTCCATACCCGCACGGAGCGGGCGCCCCCCGGACCGCCGGAGCCGCGCTCGCGAGCCTGGTAGACGAGCCCGACTCGGCCGTGTCCCGCACAGGCGATCGAACAAGCACGCGCCTGGCTCTTGCGAACCGGAGTGGCACACCGGTACGGTGTCGTACATCGCTGGGCATCGGGGCGGGGCCGTGCATCGGGGCGGGGCCGGGCATCGGGGGAGGGACGGTGTGATGAGCGGCTCAGGTCTGCGCAATTCAGTTCTGTACGGTTCCGGTTCACGTGGTTCCGGCCTGCGTAGTTCCGGTCCACGCAGTTGCTACGGTCCGCCCTCTGGCCGCCCCTTCGGTCCTCCCGGGTCGGCAGCCGGCGCTGCACCCGCGGCCAGGTTCTTTCGCCGTCGCCATGTGGATTTCGGCACGGTCGTAAGCGCCTCCTGTCCGGGGTTTCGTTCCCCCTCTGCCGCCGCGTATCCCGCCTGATCCCTGTGTCCCGCCAGCCCGGGCGGGGCACAGGGATCAGGCGGAGCGGACTCCCCGGACGTCTCCAGGCCGCCGGCTGACAGCAGCTCTGTCGAACGTCGTCTCCCCTTGCCCTCGGGCCGCGTCGGGTTCCTCGAACCATCGACAAAGGCCGCGCCGCGCTACAGCGCTGCCGGAATGTGCTGCGCCGCTGTGACCCAGTAGTCCGTCACCCCGCCATCCCCCCCATCCACCCAGCCGCCGGCATCGATCAGGCCGGCCGGCCTTCACCCACGGGCGCGACAACCAGCATCAGGCCACGTTCTCTGGTGTCGCGCTGTTTCCGCCTGGCCGCAGACGGCGTGGGCCAGGCGGCCACGTCACCTGTAACACGGCGTCGTTTCACCCTGTCCTCGCGGAACACGCCTTTCTAAGCGAAAACGGCCAAGCGGGAACGGCCAGGTAGACAGCGACCAGGCCCTGACAGCCCAGTACCGGCGCACAGCACGCCGCGCATCTTGAGGATGGAACACGGTGCAGAACTCCTCAGTCCTTTCCGGTCGCCGTTTTGGCCGGAGATCCTTCCTGGCGGCGATCGCCGTCGCGGCTGTCTCGTTCACCGCAGCCTGCGGTGGCGACAGCGCCGCAGGGGAGTCCACGTCCGGCGGGACCGCCACCCTGGGCTGGTCGATACCGACGCCGTCCAGCTGGGACCCAGCGCTGTCGAACTCCGGGATCGACGTCACCGTCCTCAGCCTGGTGTACAGCACGCTGACCCGGCTCGGTCCCAGCGGGCAGGCCGGGCCCGGGCTGGCCAGCGCCTGGACGTTCGCCAAGGACGGGCTGACTCTCACGCTCACGCTCCGCCCGCGCCTCACCTTCTCCGACCAGGCGGCGGTCGACGCGCAGGCGGTCAAGCTGGGCCTCGAACACACCCGCGACCAACCGAGCTCGCTGGTCGGCACCGCGCTGAAGACGATCACATCGATCGACACCCCCACTCCCACCCAGGTCGTTCTGCACCTGAGCCGGCCCGACTACGCCCTGCCGCTGGTGTTCGGCGGCCGGGCAGGAATGATCGTCAGCCCCACCGCGATCAAGGGCAACGTGAAGTCCCTGGCCACCAAGCCCGTGGGGGCAGGCCCGTTCACGCTCACCAGCTACGTCCCGGACGGGCAGGCCGAGCTACGCCGTAACCCCGCGTACTGGGACGCCACCAACGTCCACGTGCCCGCGGTGACGCTGAAGTTCCTCTCCGACCCGGCCGCCATCGTCTCCTCGCTGCGCAGCAACGAGATCCAGCTCGCCACCTACATCCCGCCCACCCAGGTGAACGCGCTGCGCTCCTCGGGTCTCGCCGTCGAGGAGTTCCGCAGCCAGCAGGTGTCCAACCTCGTGATCAACCCGAAGATCAAGCCGTTCGACAACCCGAAGATCGTCGAAGCGCTGCGGCACGCGGTCAATCGGCAGGAACTGCTGAAGACCCTGGCCGGCGGGCACGGTGAAGTGGTTTATCAGCCGTTCCCGAAGGGCGTCGCCGCCAACAACCCGGCGCTGGACAGTCTTTACCCCTACGACCCGAAGCGGGCGAAGGCGCTGCTCGCCGAGGCGGGGTACGACGGCACGCCGATCACGATCAGCTACTTCACCAGTCCCGGCGGCGTCGACCGACTGGTGGAGTCCGAGCTGCTACAGGCGCAGTTCCAGGCGGTCGGCTTCAAGGTCCAGCTGGAAGAGCTGCCGTTCGCCCAGGTCTCCCAGCGCGTGTACGTCAAGCACGAGATCGGTCTGCTCACCAGCGGGTTCTTCGGCCGGGAGTCACCGGCCCAGCAGTTGGCAGCCCTCGCGAACCCGTACGAGAGCTACGCACCCGACAAGCTCACCGCGGCGCTGCAGAACGTCGCCCGCTTCCCGATCACCGACCCGGGTTACGCCCCAGCCCTCCAGGCGGCGACCGAGGTGGCGGTGCGCGAGGGCTCCGACATCTCGCTGTTCACCACTCCCTGGCTGCTCGCCCACTCGAAGAAGCTGACCGGGCTGTCCGGGTATCTCACCTCACCGCGGCTGGAAGGCGTGCGACTCGGCGACTAGCCGAGCCGGATCCGATGACCGACGTCACGCTCACCCCGTGGAACCGGCGGCGGGCCCGCCCGGCGCTCGCCGCCGGTCAGCGGGCCCGCCGCGCGGCGGCCGTCCGGCGCGCGGCGGTGCTGCTGGCCAGCGCCCTGCTCGTGGCACTGGCCAGCAGCCTGACCATCTTCACGTTGACCTACTTCTCGACCGCGAACCCCGCCGCGCAGAAGCTGGGGCCGGAGGCGTCGGCGGCGGACATCGCCCGGCTCGATCACCTCTGGGGACTCGACCGGCCGTTCGTCACCCAGTACCTGAGCTGGCTGGGTGACGCGGTGACCGGGGATTTCGGCCGCTCGTACTTCACCGACATCACGGTCACGCAGAGTCTCGGCCAGCGGCTGCCGGTCGACGTGTCGATCATGATCGTGGCCGTGCTGCTAGCCGTGGCGGTCGGCAGCACGGCCGGCATCGCGGCGGCCGTGTGGCGCAGGCGTCTGCCCGACCGGCTGATCACCGCGTCGTCCGCGTTCGCGCTGACGGTGCCGGTGTTCCTGCTCGGGATCGTGCTGATCACCCTGTTCGCCGTCACGTGGCACTGGCTGCCGGCCAGCGGGTACGTGCCGATCGGCAAGGATCCGTACGAGTGGCTGCGGCATGTGATCATGCCCGGGTTCGCGCTGAGCCTGCTGCCGGGCGCCGTGATGGCCCGCCAGCTGCGGACCTCCCTGGTGAGCGCACTGCAGGAGAACTACGTCGTCGGTGCCGCGCTGCGCGGCCTGTCGCCGCGGCGGGTGCTGTTCGTACACACGCTGCGCAACGCACTGGGGCCGGCCCTGGCGACGCTCGGGCTGGAGCTGCCCGAGCTCGTCGGTGGCGCCGTGGTCGTGGAGACCGTGTTCGGGCTGCCCGGCATCGGCCGCTACGCCCTGCAGGGGGCCACCTCGCACGACGTGCCGGTCATCCAGGGAGTCCTGTTGGTCACCGTCCTGTTTGTCCTGGTCGGCAACCTCACCGTCGATGCCCTGCAGCGCCGGCTGCAGCCGACGACCGGCCAGGAGGCGCCATGAACCGCTCGTGGCGGCGGACCGGCCGGCAGGCGCCCGCGCCGGGCCGACGGTGGGCCCTCGGCTCGGCGTCGATCTGGAGGTCGGGCCTGATCCTGGCCATCGTCATCGCCTTCACCATCGGCGGAGCGGCGCTCGCGCCCCACGACCCGCTGGCGCAGAACGTCGGCAACGCCATGGCCGGCCCCAGCGGCAGCCACTGGCTCGGCACCGACTACCTGGGCCGGGACACGCTGAGCAGGATCATCGTCGGCACCCGCGAGACCATCGTCAGCGCCGTGGCAATGGTGGCGCTCGGCGGGCTGCTCGGCGTCCTGCCCGGCATCGCCTCGGCGCTGCTCGGACGCCGCAGCGAGTTCCTCGTGCTGCGTCTGGTCGACGCGTGGCTCACCCTGCCGACGATCATCTTCGCGGTGGCGGTCGGCGGCCTGTTCTCCAACGGTCCGGCGGCCATCGTCCTCGCGATCGGGTTCCTGCTCGCGCCGCGGTTCTTCCGTATCGTCCGGGCCGAGTCGCTCGGCATCGCCCGCGCCCAGTACGTCGAGGCCGCGGTGCTGCTGGGAGCCACCAAGTGGTGGGTCATCCGCCGCCACATCGGACGCAAGGTCCTGCCCACGATCGCCGTGACGACGTCGATCTCCCTGGGGGGGGGCCGTCTTCGCCGGTTCCAGCCTCAACTTCCTCGGGCTCGGTAGCCGGCCACCGGCACCCACCTGGGGCGGCATGCTGTCCGTGGCCACGAATCACCTGTGGGAGGACACCCTCGCGCCGGTCTGGCCCGGCCTCATCATCGTGATGACGATCTGGTCCTTCCATTCCCTGGCGGACGGGCTCCGAGCGGGAACAGGCACGACGTCTGATACCGCTGGTATCGCAGTCGCTGCGGACCGAGGAACCACAGGTGCCGCAGAGACCCGAGACACCGACAAAGGCCACGAGGGTGATGCGGGTGATGCGGGTGATGCGGGCCATGAAGATGGCGGCGGCGACGCCGACAGGGGCAGCGCCGCCCGGAGCGGCGAACCGCGCGCCCCGGTCGTGCCACTCCCCCGCGGGCAGGGCACACCAGCTCCCCTGCTGACGGTCACCAACCTGCAGGTGCAGGCTCGGTCGCCCGGCCCCGGACGGCCGCCCACCCCGCTCGTGCACGGTGTCGGGTTCACCCTCGGACGTGGCGAGACGCTTGGCCTCGTCGGCGAGTCGGGCAGTGGCAAGACGCTCACCTGCCGCGCCGTCCTCGGTGCCCTGCCCGCCGGGTGCACCGTCGCCTCCGGATCGATCGTCTTCGACGGCCAGCCGGTGACCGCGCTGGACGAGCGGCAGTGGCGCAGCCTGCGGGGCCGACGGATCGGCACGGTCTTCCAGGACCCGGCGTCCTACCTGAACCCGTCGATCAGCGTCGGCCGCCAGCTCGCCGAGGTGCTGCGCGTGTGCGGTGGCCTTGACCGGCGGGCCGCCCGTACCCGCGCCGTGGAACTGCTCGACGCCGTCGAGATCCGCGATCCGGAACGGGTCGCCCGGCAGATTCCGTCCCACCTGTCGGGCGGCATGCAGCAGCGGGTCGGCCTCGCGGCGGCGGTGGCCTGCGAACCGGACCTGCTGGTGGCGGACGAGCCGACCACGGCGCTGGACGCACGTACCCAGAGCGAGGTGCTGGCGCTGCTCGCCGACCTGCGGGCCCGTCGCGGGATGTCGCTGCTGTTCGTCTCGCACGACCTGGCTGTGGTCGCCGCGGTGTGCGACCGGGTGGCGGTGTTCCAGCACGGCCGGATCGTCGAACACGGCCCCACGGAGCAGATCCTGCGCCGACCCGCGCATCCCTACACGCGCACGCTGGTGATGGCCTTCCCGGCAACCCTGCCGGCGAGCGCGGTCGGTCGGACACCCCCAGCGGCGCAGGAGGCCCCGGTTGTCGCACTCTGAGCCTCTCCCCCGCGACGCCGACGAGGCACTCCTGCGGATCACCGGCCTGCGGGTGCACCGGCGCGACCCGGCCGGCCTCGACCACGAGGTGCTGTCCGGGGTGGACCTCACCGTCCTGCCGGGCGAGATCCTCGGGCTGATCGGTGAAACCGGATCGGGCAAGACCACACTCGGCCGGGCGGTGGTCGGCCTGGTCCGTCCCACGTCCGGGTCGATCCGGTTCGCCGGCGAGGAGATCGGTGGTCTGCGCGGGCGGGCACGGCGGGCGCTGCGCCGTGACGGCCCGATCCAGTTCGTCTTCCAGGACCCGCTGCGATCCCTGGACCCCGGGCAACGCGTGGTCGACATCGTCACCGAGAGCCTGGCAGTCCGGGCAGAGTCGGACCGGGCCGGTCGCCGCACACGCGCCGCGGAGATCCTCGTCGACGTGGGGCTCGACCCCGACCTGCTGGATCGACGGCCCGGTATGCTCTCCGGCGGGCAGCGCCAGCGCGTCGCCATCGCACGCGCGATCATCGCCCGCCCCAGGCTGCTGATCTGCGACGAACCGGTCAGCGCGCTCGATGCATCCTCCCGCGGGCACATCCTGCGGCTGCTGACCCGGCTGCGCGACGAGCACCAGATCTCCATCCTCATCATCTCGCACGACCTGCCGAGCATGACGGATGTGGCAGACCGCACCGCGGTGCTACACCAGGGCAAGATCGTCGAAGTCGGACCGACCAGGCAGGTCTTCGCGCGCCCGGAGCACGCGTACACCCGCGTGCTTGTCGACGCGAGCCCGTTGCGACTGCGCCCTGCGGGCCACGACTCGGCGCGGGCCGACGAGGTGGGGCACGCCAGCTCCCCTCCCAACGGCGGAACCGCCGCACAGGGTGGGGCGGCCGCGCAGGGTGGGGCGGCCGCGCAGGGTGGGGCGGCCGCGCAGGGTGGGGCGGCCGCGCAGGGTGGGGCGGCCGCGCAGGCGGAGCCGACCTCCGTCCGCTGAGCAGCACGAAACCGACCCAGGAGGCTGGAGCATGGCAAGACACGACAGGATTCGGCTGGGCGCACTGCTGCACGGCGTCGGCGGCGCAGTCGCCGGCTGGCGTCATCCCCTCGTCCCGGCGGACGGCGCCGTCAACTTCGACCTCTACCGGGACTGGGCCCGCGCTGCCGAGCAGGGGCGCTTCGACCTGCTGTTCATCACCGACACGCTCTACATCACCGCCCGCTCGACGCCGCAGTACCTCACCCAGTTCGAGCCGATCAGTCTGATCAGCGCGCTGGCCGCGGCCAGCGAGCACATCGGCCTGGTCGCGACGGTGTCGACCACCTACAGCGAGCCGTACACGATCGCCCGCCAGCTCGCGACGATCGACCACATCAGCCGCGGCCGCGCCGGCATCAACATCGTCACCTCGGCCCCGACCGGCACCGCGCTCAACTACGGCCGGTCAGAATCCGAGCATCCCGAACATGACCAGCGCTACCGGATCGCCGCCGAGTACCTTGAGGTGCTGCGCGGGCTGTGGGACTCCTGGGAGTCCGACGCCCTCATCCGCGACAAGGAGTCCGGGGTCTTCCTCGACAGCGCGAAGCTGCACACGCTCAACCACCGCGGAGAGCACTTCTCCGTCCAGGGACCGCTGAACATCGAGCGGCCGCCGCAGGGCTCCCCGGTCATCTTCCAGGCCGGGGCGTCGCACGCCGGGCGGGATTTCGCGGCCAGCGCGGCCGACGGCATCTTCCTTGGCCCGAAACCCCTGGCGGACGCGCAGGCCTATGCCGCTGACATCGACCGGCGGGCGGCGGCCGCCGGTCGGACGGGCGCGGACGCGCCGGTGCTGTTCACCGCGATCACGCCGTTCGTGGGATCGACCGAACAGGAGGCCGAGCGGATCCACCGGGAGGTCGCCGACCTGGTCAACATCGACGAGGCACTGCGGTACCTGTCCCTGAACTTCGGCGGGCACGACTTCACCGGCTACGACCTCGACGCCCCGTTCCCGGAGCTGGGCGACATCGGCCACGACGCCTTCCAGGCCAACAGCGCCAGGGTCAAGCAGGTGGCCCGGCACAGCGGTGCCACACTGCGGCAGATCGCGCTCGACTCGGTGACGCCACGCGGCGAGTTCATCGGGGCTCCCGAGCAGATCGCCGACCGGATGCAGCGCTGGTTCGAGACCGGCGCAACGGATGGCTTCATGCTGCTCGAAGCCATGCCCGAGGGGCTGCGCACCTTCGTCGACCAGGTGGTGCCGGTCCTGCAGGAACGCGGGCTGACGCAGCGGGAGTACACCGACGGAACGTTCCGCGAGTCGCTCGGACTGTCGACTCCCGCCAACCGCTTCGCCAAGGTGGGGGAAGCCGACGGACGGACCGAACTGCCCGACTGAGGTATCGCCGGCCGGCCGGCTCCCGGGCCGGCCGGCCCAAGGCCAGGGCACCGATCGGGCCCGACCCCGTCGAGAGGTCGGGCCCGATCCGGCGGAATGGTGCTCAGCGGTTGACGAACTGCAGGCTGAAATCGGTCAGTTTGGTCCCGGCCACCTCGTCGGCGGGAACGGCGGCCTCGATCGCGGCGAGATCGTCCGCGGTCAGGGAGAGCCGCGCGGCCGCCAGGTTCTCCGCCAGATGCGCGCGCCGCCGGGTGCCCGGGATCGCAACGACCTCGGGCCCCTGGTGCGCCAGCCAGGCCAGGGCGAGCTGGCCGGGGGTCACTCCCCGGTCCGCGGCGAGCGTCGCCAGCCGGTCGACATGCGCGAGATTCACCGGGAAGTTCTCCACGCTGAGCCGGGGCTGCCCCCAGGTGCGGAAGTCCTTGGCATCGAAGGCGTCCCGGGTGCGGTAGCGACCGGTCAGGAAACCCCGTCCCAGGGGTGAGCTCGGCACGATGCCCACGCCGAGTTCCCGGGCGGTGGGCAGCACCTCGGCCTCGATATCGCGCGTCCACAGGGACCATTCGCTCTGCAGGGCCGTGATGGGGTGTTCGGCATGTGCCCGGCGCAACGTCTCCGCCGACGTCTCGGACAGACCGAGGTGACGAATTTTCCCCTCTTTGACGAGTTCCGCCAGCGCTCCGATCGTCTCCTCGATCGGGACGTTCGGGTCGACCCGGGTCTGGTAATAGAGATCGACGTGGTCGACCTGCAGGCGCCGCAACGAGGATTCGAGTGCCTCGCGCACATAGGCGCGGTCGCCCCGCACCTGTGTGCCCACGCCGTCACCGGAGCGGAGCACCCCGAACTTGGTCGCGAGGACGACCTCGTCGCGCCGGCCCGCCACAGCGCGGCCGACGAGCTCCTCGCCGACACCGTGGCCGTAGACGTCCGCCGTGTCCAGAAAATTCACGCCCAGATCCAGCGCGGTCCTGATGGTCTCGACGAACTCGGCGTCGTCGGTCGGTCCGTAGAATTCTCGGACGCCAAGTGTCCCGAGGCCCTGGGCGCTCACCTGGAGGGCACCAAGCTGCCGGGCAGGGAAATTACTCACAGACGTCGCTCCGTCCCACGAGAGTCTTTCCTCTCATCGTCGTGGCCGCCACTAAAGCGCGCCTAATCGCGGCCGGACGCCGATTCGCAGGCGTCTTGACACAGCGGCCCGCCAAGGCCCGGCTAAAGCGCGTGTTAAGGGACAGCACGCGCCGACGCAGACGTCATTGCGTACCCCGGACGGGCCAGGTTAACTGTTGGCGGACCGCCCCAGATCTGCTTTTTGCGGACCGCGGCCATCCTCATCCCGGAGGTCACGTTGTCAACCGTCCTGCCCGAGGCAGCCCCGTTTCCGGAGCGCCGGACCTGCCCCTATCATCCCACGCCCTCGTATGTCGAGATCGCGGACCGGGGCCCGCTGACCCAGGTAACGCTGTGGAACGGCCGAAAGGTCTGGCTCGTCACCGGCTACGCCCTGGCCCGTGAACTGCTCGCCGACAACAGGCTGTCCGCTGACCGCTCGTACCGGGAATACCCGTCCATGGCGCCGCATCTGGAGGCCCAGGCGACCCGCAAGTTCGTGCTCGTCGGCGAGGACCCGCCGTTGCATGACAAGCACCGGAGGCTGTTGAACCCGGAGTTCAGCCTGAAGCGCGCCCGGGCGATGCAGGCAGGCATCCAGAGCACCATCGACGAGCTGGTGGACGCCATCATCGAGGTCGGCCCCGGCGCCGACCTGGTACCGCTGTACGCCCTGCCCATCCCCTCGCGGGTGATGTCCCAGCTGATCGGCGTCGCCTATGAGGACCACGAGTTCTTCCAGGCCGCGACGGCCGGAATCATGCAGGGCGAGGGCCCGGAGCAGACGCAGCGGACCGCCAACGAGCTGGTGCAGTACCTCGCCCGCCTGGTCGCCCAGCAGGTGCGCGAGCCGGGTGACAACGTCATCGGCCGGCTCGTTCCGCACATCGAGGCCGGTGATCTCACCCAGGACGAGCTGACCCAGCTGGTCATGGTGCTGCTCGTCGCGGGCCTGGAGACCACCTCGTCGATGATCCCGCTCGGTGTCCTCACCCTGCTCGATCACCCCGCGCAGCTCGAGGCCCTGCGGTCCGGGACGGTGCCCCTGCCGACCGCCGTCGAGGAACTTCTGCGCTTCCTCGCCGTCACCGACTTCGGCGGGGTCCGGTGGATCACCGACGACATCCCGGTCGGCGACGCCACCCTGCGCCGCGGCGACGGAATCGTCTTTTCGTCCACCCTGGCCAACCGGGATTCCACCGTGCATGCGGACCCGCACACCTTCGACATCAGCCGAGGGAACCGGCAGCACATCACCTTCGGGTACGGAATCCACCAGTGCATTGGCCAGAACCTGGCCAGGCTCCAGCTGCAGCTGGCCTACCAGACGCTGTTCGACCGCATTCCGGGCCTGCGCCTCGCCATCGCCAGCGACGACGTCCGCATGCGCACCACCGGCACCATGCACGGTGTGGAAAGCCTGCCGATCACCTGGTGACTCCGCCGGCCCGGCCACACCGCCTGCTGGTCACACGCCTGCTGGTCACACCGCCTGTTTCGCGCACCGCGTCGCGAGAAATGAGCCCGCCATGGTAACGACTCCGGCCAGCGACGTCAGGACCCGACTGCCGTCACTCACCGGTGTACGCTTCTTCCCCGCGCTGGCCGTCTTCGTGTGCCACGCGTTCATCGTCGCCGCCGCCACCGGCCGGCACGGCGTCCCGGACTGGACCGTGGCCACCGGTTACACCGGCGTCGGGTTCTTCTTCACCCTCAGCGGATTCGTGCTCACCGTGTCCGCGCGAACCCAGGACAGCGTGACGGGATTCTGGCGCCGCCGACTGGCGAAGATCTATCCCAACCACCTGGTCAGCTGGGCGTTCGCCCTCGTCTTCGCGCTCTGGGCCGGCCAGACCGTCACCACGTCCCAGCTCTTGCCCAGCGCCTTCCTGCTGAACTCCTGGTTCGCGAACCTGACGATACTGCGCGCCATCAACCTGCCCAGCTGGTCGCTGAGCGTCGAGCTGTTCTTCTACCTGACCTTTCCGTTCGTGTACCGCGGGATTGCCCGCATCCGACCGGAGCGGCTGTGGTGGTGGTTCGGCGGCCTTGTTGTCGCGGTCTTCGCCGCCGCCGTGGTGTCGCAGACCCTCCTGCCCGCCCAGCCCCAGCTCCCTGGCATGCGCATGACGATCTGGCAGAACTGGTTCGTGTACGCTTTCCCGCTGGTCCGGCTTTTCGAGTTCGTCATCGGGATCGTCACCGCACGGATCGTGCTGAGCGGGCGGTGGATCCCGATCCCGCTCTGGGCCGCGGCGCTGCTGCTCGCCGTCGGAATCACCGTGCAGGTGTTTCTGGTCGGCGGCGTGTTCTCCATGGTGGCGCCGAGCACACTGCCGATCGCCCTGGTGATCGGCGCCCTTGCGACGGCGGACCGCTCCGGGCGGTCGACGTTCTTCGCCCGCCAGCCCTGGGTGTGGCTCGGAGAAACCTCGTTCGCGCTCTATATGACGCACTACCTGGTGCTGTACTATGGCCAGGCCGCGATCGGCCTCGGCCCCTGGCAGTCCACCGGCGGTGCGATCGGCATGACCGTCGCCGCATTCGGTGTCTCCATTGTTGTGGCCGGGTTGCTCTACACCTTGGTGGAACGGCCTGCCGTGCGGCGGTGGAGCAGACCGAAGGCGTCCCGGCCACTACAGGTGCAGACGCAGCAGACAGCGACGGTAGGCTGAGAATGACCATTGTGCCCGACCGGCAGCATCCGCCGACGCTTGACCCGGAGCTCGTGGAGGTGGCCGGCGTCCTTGCCTCCCGCCAACCCGCGGCGTTCGCCCGGGTTCGGGAACAGGCGCTGACGCAGCTTGCCGCGCGGCTGGCCCGCGACGAGCTACCGCCGGTCGAGGCAGTCGACCTGTCGGCACCGGGGGATCCCCCGGTGCCGGTCCGGTTGTTCCGCCCGCGGCGACGTCCGCGCGAGCTGCCCGTCTTCGTGTGGATTCACGGCGGTGGGTTCACCGCCGGGAGCGCGGAAGCGCTCGATTCGTTCTGCGCGGAGATCGCCGCGCGGCTGGACATCGCCGTGGCGAACGTCGAGTACCGGCTCGCGCCGGGAACTCCCTTTCCCGGCCCGTTCCACGACTGCCGCGCCGCGCTGGTCCATGTGTACCGGCAGGCGCGGCAGCTCGGCCTGGACGAAGCGCGGATCGGCATCGGCGGGGCGAGCTCCGGGGCGGCACTCGCCGCCGCCACCGCCCTGTGGGCCCGGGACGAGGGACAGGTGCCGCTGGCGTTCCAGCTGCTGGACGTCCCCATTCTCGACGACCGGCTGACCACCTGGTCCATGCTGCAGTTCGTCGACACTCCTGGGTTCACCCGCGGCGGCGCGACCGCCGCGTGGACGGCCTATCTGGGGCCACGGCTGCGGCCGGGCGATTCGGACGTGTCGCCCTACGCGGCGCCGGCCCGGTCGGCGGACCTCGCGGGCCTGCCCAGCACCTATCTGGCCACGATGGAGCTCGACCCGGCCCGCGACGAGGGCGTTCTGTTCGCGCTGCGGCTGCTGGCCGCGGGCGTCAGCGTCGAGCTGCACTCGTTTCCGGGTGCCTTTCACGGCTCGGAGATCTTCGCGCCGTTTTCCGCCGTTTCCCTGCGGGCGGCCGAGGAGCGGCTGCGTGCCCTGGCTCGCGGTCTTTCGGTCGAGCCGGACCGGCGGGTACGCCTGACCTGAGCGTCCGCGTTGCGCGCCGGGCACTCGCTGGCCGCCCGGCGCGCAATGGTGCGGCAATCGCCAATGGTGCAGGCAATCGCAATGGTGAAGGTAATGGTGCAGCGCGCTACCGCGGCGCCACCGGGGCCGGCTGCACGTTGATCGCCTTCGCCGGGCAGAGCTCACGTGCGGTCTCGACCGCGTCGCGATGGTCGCCGGCGGGTTGCGCGTCCAGCACGGCCACCAGGCCCTCGTCATCGTCCTGGTCGAAGACCTCCGGAGCACTCAGCACGCACAGCCCGGCCCCGATGCAGCGGCTCCGGTCCGCGCTGACGCGAACCGGTCCGGCGAGCTCAGTGGACACGTCAGCCTCCAAGACGGCGCCCGGCCGGCCGAGGACCGGGCCCAAAGCGATCAGGTCGACCTGACCGTAGTTCTCCGGAGCAACATTCGCAAAGCCCCTCTAGTAGGACTTGATTAGGTCTGTCCGTAGTTGTACTGACTGTCGTCTTCATGCATGTGGCGGTGGTTGGTATGGAACTGGGTGAGATGGACAGGCTGCGGCCGGTGATTGAACGGTTCGCAGGCGAGATGTTCGCGGACCTGCCGCGGCGGGATCAGCGGGGCAAGGGTGAGCTGTATGTGCGGGGGCTGTTGACCGACGGCAAGCGCAAGAGCATGGT
>Ga0207710_10000468_pt1 | contig 25913 bp, 40 predicted proteins | sample KBSS24metaG_FD_184400 | JGI IMG/M metagenome (GOLD analysis project Ga0207710, IMG submission 184400) | Switchgrass rhizosphere microbial communities from Kellogg Biological Station, Michigan, USA - KBS S2-4 metaG (SPAdes) (version 2) | ecosystem: Host-associated > Plants > Roots > Rhizosphere...
AAAGGTTACTAAATGAATTTTACTTCAGTAGTCACTCTTCAAGACTTGATATTTTTTCGTACCCGAAGGTACTGGATATCGTCTTGTGGAGTGCCCACACAGATTGTCTGATAAATTGTTAAAGAGCAGTGAGTTAGCCGCCGTAGCTTGCTATCTCGAGGTGGCGTATAATACGCTTTCCTCTTTCAGAGTCAACCCCAATTTTCAGGATTTTTTCTCTTCGAACCCCGGAGACTCTGTGAAGTTGTTCACATGTTCCGTGTCGATGGAGGCGCATTATAGGGATCCGAGTTTTTTGCACAACCCCTTTTTTGATCTTTCCTTACCGTTTGCACACTTTTCAGCCCTTTCGGGTGGATCTTGCGCGATCGGGGCCATTTTCCACAGGATCCGTCACTTCCATTGGTTGTAATTCCACCGCCAACGTCTAGTATTGCCGGTAAATATGATCCCGATCTGAGGCTATTCCCATGTCCGATGCAGTACGTTCTTATCTTCATTACTCTCCTCAACTGGGTCAGCGCGTGATGATCGACCCTTCCAGCGTCGTGATCGGTAATGTTGAACTGGCCGATGACGTCAGTATCTGGCCGTTGGTTGCCATCCGCGGTGATGTGAACGCGGTAAAGATCGGTGCGCGCAGTAATATTCAGGATGGCAGCGTGCTGCATGTTACCCATAAGTCCGATCATAATCCCGAAGGCTACCCATTGCTGATTGGTGAAGACGTAACCGTAGGCCATAAAGCGATGCTGCACGGCTGCACGGTCGGCAATCGAGTACTGGTAGGGATGGGATCGATCCTGCTGGATGGAGCAGTAATAGAAGATGATGTGATGATTGGTGCCGGAAGTCTGGTAGCTCCGGGCAAACGTCTGGCAAGCGGTTACCTTTATATGGGCAGCCCGGCGCGCCAAATCCGTCCGCTGAACACTGCTGAATTAGAGGGGCTGCTTTACTCTTCAAATAACTACGTACGCTGGAAAGACGAATATTTGTCGGAAGACATCTGAAAGTCCCGTTCCCTTATATAGGGAACGGGAAACAGGCTATGCCGCCAATTCGCTGCGCAGTTGGCGCAGCACCGGTTCGATTTCCGGCATAACGCCATGCCATAACAGAAACGAATGGGCGGCCTGCCCCACCAGCATCCCTAAACCATCGGCATACTCTTTCGCGCCCTGTTGTAGTGCCCAAGCCAAAAACGGCGTTAATCCCTGTTGATAAAACATGTCATAACAGCGGGTACGCTCGTTAACCGTCCCAACCGGCAATGCCGGGATCTCTCCGCTGATGCCAGACGCCGTGGCGTTAATCACTAAATCAAACTGCCGTTCAGCGAGTTGATCCATTGGCAATGCGGATATTTTGCCCAGATGCTGGAATACCTGCGCCAGCAGCTGCGCCCGACTGAAAGTACGGTTGACGATCACTACCTCGCAGCCAAAGGATAATAGCGGCAGGATCACCCCGCGCGCCGCGCCACCAGCTCCCACCAGCAAGATGCGATCCTTCGGCTGGATCAACTTCTGGCGTTCAAGATCGGTCAGTAAGCCGATCCCGTCGGTGTTATCACCCAACAGTCGGCCTTCCGGCAATACCTTCAGCGTATTTACCGCACCTGCCAGCGAAGCACGCTCGCTCAGCTCCGTAGCAACCTTATAGGCGTGCTCTTTAAAGGGGACCGTGACGTTAGCCCCTAGCCCCCCCGCCTGGATAAAGGCCTGCAGAGTGGTTTCAAAACCGTCAAGCGGCGCCAACACCCTGCCGTAAGGATGTTCTAGCCCGGTCTGGGCGGCAAATAACGCATGAATACGCGGCGATTTACTGTGGCCGATAGGGTTGCCGAATACCGCAAACTTCTCCATGCATATAACCTCTAGCCCTGACGGATCAACTCACCGGTCAGGACATCTCTGATTTCGGAAGGATTAAGACGGCCACCAACGCTGCCGGCTAACACCGGAAACGCGGCGCCAAACTGTTGCAAAACCTCATCGGCGCTGCGGCAAGGCTCTTGTCCGCTGAGATTAGCGCTGGTCGACACCAACGGTTTGCCAAACTGCCGGCACAGTTGTTGCACCAATGGATGATCGCTGACGCGCACCGCCAATGAATTGAAACGCCCGGTCAGCAGCCGCGGCGTTTCAGGCCGTGCGGGAATAACCCAGGTCACCGGACCTGGCCAAGTGGCAAACATCGCAGCGCGCTGCTGTTCGCTAAGAGCGCCATCGTCGATATAGGATGTTAGCTGCGAATAATCGGCCGCAATCAGGATCAGCCCTTTTTCCCAGGGACGCTGTTTCAATGCCAATAAGGCATTGACCGCCTGCCCACTATCAGGATCGCACCCCAGGCCAAATACCGCCTCGGTAGGGTAAGCAATGACCTGCTGGTTACGCAATGCGTCAATTATTGGCGTTAAGATAGAAGTGAATTCAGAGCTCATGATGTCATTATTCTGTGGTGTCTACGGATTTTCCGCAAAGTTTGCTGGCACAGCACAGGGTTGGCCCTTTTGCCGTGCGTTTTTCCATCAACAGCGGGTAGTGGCAGTATTCGCACTCACCGGCGACAGGTTTAAAATTGAGAACAAACTGGCATTCAGGGTAGCGATCGCAGGAATGGAATACCTTGCCGTAGCGTGATTTACGCTGCAACAGTTTCCCCTGCCCGCACTGCGGACAGCTGATACTGGTTTCATCCGGCTTATCGATCACTTCAGTGTGATCGCACTCCGGGTAGTTACCGCAGCCGACAAACATGCCATAACGCCCCTGGCGTAGCACCAGCGTTGCCTGGCATTTCGGGCACTCCTGCCCTTCCAATACCTTGACAATATGGCCATCGGTCTGCGCTTTAAGCGGCCGGATATGTTGGCATTCAGGATAACGGGAACAGCCGAGAAAGGGGCCGTGGCGACCACTGCGGATCACCAACTCGGCCCCGCATTCCGGACAAGGTTCATTTTGCCTGGCGGCAAAAATCGCTGTTTTTGTCATAACATCTTCTATGCGTGTTACCGGCTCAGTGCAGATAACCTTCGTTTACTTCAAACAACAGTTCTTCCATTTGCTGATAGGCGCTTTCATATCCTGGGATATTAAACAACACCATCAGCACCACCCATTTCAGATCTTCGAGATCGAATTCCGTGTTATCTAAAGCCATAACACGATCGATAACCATTTCACGGGTTTCGAGGTTCAATACTTGAATCTGCTCAAGGAACAGGAGGAAACCACGGCAACTGGCATCCAAACGCACGCCTTCTTCTTCGGTGTAGATCCGCATTGCCAGCGGATCGGCATCCATAAAATATGGCGCATTTTCGCCTTCCTGCAGGTCAGCGAGTTTTTCAAGCCAATTCAACGCGTTGTAGATATCATCCCGATGAAACCCCGCCTGAGCGAGATCATCGGTCAGTTGATCCTGATCGACGCGCATCTCTGGTTCATTGTGGATATAAGTTTCAAACAAGTACATGAGTACGTCGAACATGGCCTGCCCTCCTTATTCGGACATAGCCGCCGGGTACAGCTGCGATCCACCCTGCTAACTCCAGATCGAGTAACTTGATTACCACCTCTGGCACAGGTTGGCCGGCACGTTCAGCGACGACGTCAACAGGTGTCACCTCATCTCCTACGTTAGCCAACACATCAGCAAATGGCAATTCAACTTCGGCTTCAGACGCACAAATAGTTGTATTTTCGTTCAACGATAGCCAATGCAGGCCGCTTCCCAGCTGTTCGGCTATCTCTTTCGGCCCCGTGACCAGATAAGCCCCCTGTTGGATCAACCAGTGCGTTCCTTCGCTCATCGGATTCCCCAAAGCGCCAGGCAGCGCAAAGACCTCACGTCCTTGTTCCAGCGCATAACGGGCCGTTATCAACGTTCCGCTACGTAGAGAGGCTTCAATCACCACTACACCCAAGCTTAAACCGCTGATAATGCGGTTACGGCACGGAAAGTGATCGGCCATTGGCAGGTCGGTAACCAGATATTCAGAGATTACCGCCCCGCCGTGCTCGACAATTTGTTCGGCCAAACGGCGATGCCGGCGCGGATAGATATTAGCCAGACCGCTGCCCAGCACGGCCACCGTCTTTCCTTCAGCCGCCAGCGCCGCGCGATGACAGATGCCATCGATGCCAATGGCCAACCCGCTGGTGATGGTAAAACCGCAGTGCACCAGCCCAGTGGAAAAATAGTTGCCCCAGTGCTCACCGTAATGACTGAACTGACGGCTGCCGACCATGGCGATTTGCGGTTGCAGCAAGACCTCTGGGTTACCCTTCACCAGCAGTATCAGCGGGGCATCGTCGACAGGAAGCAATTGTGCGGGGTAACCGGCCTCACCATAGGTCAACAGCACGCTATCGGGCTGCTCGAGCCAGGTGAGCGTGGCGGCCAGATAACGAGAGTCCACCTGGCGAAACTGCGCCTGCTGCCGCTCATTCAGCCCCAATGACCGTAACAAACGATAAGGATCGCCCCCGGCCGCGACCATTTGCCTTATCATCTGGCTAGCCTGTGCGGCCCCCACCCCTGTAACCCCATGCATCCGTAAGCCAATTTCCTCTGCCTGCATCGTCTGTTCCCTCGCAGAAAACGGCGTTATTACCAATTCGAGCAATTGGTGCGCAATGCTGTCAATCAGGCCGGGAAATGTCTAGAATAGAAGCTAAACCTCGTTTATCACTCGGAAACAGATCTCAAGATATATGTCAGTATTGCAGGTATTACATTACCCAGACGAGCGGCTACGCAAAGTTGCGGCCCCGGTAAAAGAAGTCAATGCAACTATCCAGCGCATCGTGGATGATATGTTTGAAACCATGTACGCAGAGGAAGGCATTGGCCTGGCTGCGACACAGGTGGATATCCATCAGCGGATTATCGTCATTGACGTTTCTGAGAACCGCGATGAGCGCCTCGTGCTGATCAACCCGGAACTGCTGGAAAAAAGCGGTGAAACCGGGATTGAGGAAGGCTGCCTTTCCATTCCTGAGCAGCGTGCATTAGTTCCGCGCGCAGCCAACGTGAAAATCAGAGCGCTGGACCGTGACGGTAAACCTTTTGAGCTCGAAGCCGATGACCTGTTGGCCATCTGTATTCAGCACGAAATGGACCACCTGATGGGCAAGCTGTTCGTCGATTATTTGTCGCCGCTGAAGCGCCAGCGTATCCGTCAGAAACTGGAAAAAATGGCCAAGCTGAACGCACGCGCCTAACCGATCAGGAAATCAACGTGTCTGACACTTTACGGATTATTTTCGCCGGTACTCCAGACTTCGCAGCGCGTCACCTTGACGCGCTGTTGTCATCTGGGCACCAGATTGTCGGGGTATTTACCCAACCTGATCGTCCCGCAGGCCGTGGTAACAAACTGACGCCCAGCCCGGTTAAGGTACTGGCAGAACAGCACCAACTGCCGGTGTTTCAACCCAAATCATTGCGCCCGGAAGAGAACCAGCATCTGGTTGCCGATCTCAACGCCGACGTAATGGTGGTAGTGGCGTATGGCCTAATCTTGCCTAAAGCGGTGCTGGATATGCCGCGCCTCGGTTGCATCAACGTGCACGGTTCGCTGTTGCCGCGTTGGCGTGGCGCAGCCCCCATTCAACGTTCACTCTGGGCTGGCGACAACGAAACCGGCGTCACCATCATGCAGATGGACGTGGGCCTGGACACCGGCGATATGATGCACAAGATCGCATGCCCGATCGAAGCCGATGACACCAGCGCCACCCTGTACGACAAGCTGGCAAAACTCGGCCCGCAAGGCATGCTGACCACGCTGCTGCAAATGGCCGAAGGTACGGCACAACGTGAAGTGCAAGATGAAGCGCTGGTGACCTACGCCGAGAAGCTGAGCAAAGAAGAAGCACGCCTGGACTGGAGCCTGTCCGCCGTTCAGCTTGAACGTTGCATCCGCGCCTTTAACCCATGGCCGGTCAGCTATTTCACCATCGACGATCAACCGGTGAAAGTGTGGCAGGCAACGGTGTTGGCAGACACGCCTGGCGCAGAACCCGGCACCATCATTCATGCCGACAAGCACGGTATTCAGATAGCTACCGCGGACGGTATTCTTAACCTGACGCAACTGCAACCGGCGGGCAAAAAACCGATGTCGGCGCAGGATCTGCTGAATTCACGCCGCGAATGGTTTATACCGGGTAACCGGTTATAAACTGCCCCACTGCCCGGCAGATAATAGCCGGGCTGTTTCTTTCTTAACGCCGATCGTTATCAGCTTTAGCCTATGAAAAACAACTACAATCTCCGAAGCCACGCAGCCAAAGCCATCGGTCAGGTACTGGATCAAGGTCAGTCACTCAGCACTGTCCTGCCGTCACTGCAAAAAACCATTTCTGACAAGGACCGCGCACTCTTGCAGGAACTGTGCTTCGGCACTCTGCGCGTGCTGCCACAGCTCGAATGGTGCATTCAGCAATTAATGGCAAAGCCGATGACCGGCAAGCAGCGCACGCTGCACTATTTGCTGATGGTGGGTTTATATCAGTTGCTGTATACCCGTATCCCTGCTCACGCGGTACTGGCAGAAACCGTGGAAGGCGCGGTGGCGTTGAAACGACCACAGCTTAAAGGTCTGATCAATGGCGTATTGCGCCAGTTCCAACGCCAGCAAGAGGAATTACTGCAACGCGCCGCCAATAACGACAGCCGCTATCTGCACCCAAGTTGGCTTTTAAAACGCATTCAGCAAGCTTATCCCGCTCAGTGGGAACAGATTATTGATGCCAATAACCAGAAGCCGCCGATGTGGCTGCGCGTCAACCGCCTTCATCACACCCGCGAAGACTATTTGCGATTGATGGAACAGGCTGGTATTGCCGCCGAGCCGCATGCAGAATACCCTGATGCGCTGCGTCTGCTGGTACCCTGCGCCGTTACCGATCTGCCTGGTTTTGCCGATGGCTGGGTCACGGTGCAAGACGCCTCCGCGCAGGGCTGTGTTGATCTGCTGGATCCACAAAACGGGGAACATATCCTCGATCTGTGCGCAGCTCCAGGTGGTAAAACCACCCACATCCTGGAGGCTGCCCCCAAAGCCCATGTGATGGCGGTCGATATCGATGAGCAACGCCTCGGCCGGGTCAAAGAAAATCTGCAGCGCCTGCGTTTACATGCCGAAGTGAAATTGGGTGATGGCCGCACTCCGCAACAATGGTGTGGCGACAAGCAATTCGATCGCATTTTGCTGGATGCCCCCTGCTCTGCCACCGGCGTGATCCGCCGCCATCCAGATATCAAATGGCTGCGCCGCGACAGTGACATCGCTGAACTGGCAAAACTCCAGGCAGAGATTATTGACGCCATTTGGCCACACCTCAAAAGCGGTGGTGTGATGGTGTATGCCACCTGTTCTATCCTGCCAACGGAGAATGCTGAGCAGATTACCGCCTTCCTCCAGCGTCATCCCGATGCCCGGTTGGTTGAAACGGGTGACGAACAGCAGCCTGGTAGACAGAATCTTCCGCATCCAGAGGATGGGGATGGCTTCTTTTACGCTAAGCTGATTAAAATGTAGCTGTTCAGTGCTCAGGGCGCACCTGTTGTGCCCTATCAGATAATATTCAGCGGTTTCAGTGTGAAGCAGAGAACCAAATGAAAATAATTATTCTTGGTGCAGGTCAGGTTGGCGGAACACTGGCAGAAAACCTGGTGGGTGAAAATAACGATATCACCGTCGTGGATACCGATTCCGGTCGCCTGCGTCAGTTACAGGATAAATTTGACCTTCGGGTCGTTCAGGGATACGGCTCCCATCCGCGAGTGTTACGAGAAGCAGGTGCTGAAGACGCCGACATGCTGGTCGCCGTTACCAATTCTGACGAGACCAACATGATTGCCTGTCAGATTGCTTATTCGCTGTTTAATACGCCTAACCGTATCGCACGTATCCGCGCGCCGGAATATATCCGCGAATCGGAGAAACTTTTTCAGCCGGAAGCCGTACCTATTGATCACCTGATTTCACCGGAACAACTGGTTATCGATTACATCTATAAATTAATTGAGTACCCAGGCGCACTGCAGGTTGTCAATTTTGCCGAAGGGAAGGTCAGCATTGCTGCGGTAAAAGCCTACTACGGCGGCCCGCTGGTAGGTAACGCGTTGTCCGCAATGCGCGAGCATATGCCGCACATTGATACTCGCGTCGCCGCGATCTTCCGCCAGGATCGGCCTATTCGTCCTCAGGGATCCACCATAATCGAAGCAGGGGATGAAGTATTTTTCGTTGCCGCATCGCAGCACATCCGTGCGGTGATGAGTGAATTGCAGCGGCTCGAGAAACCTTATAAACGTATAATGATCGTCGGCGGCGGCAATGTAGGTGCAGGCCTGGCACAGCGGTTGGAAAAATCTTATAACGTGAAACTGATTGAACGTAATCAGCAGCGTGCCACAGAGTTGGCCGAGCAGTTGCATGACACCATCGTGTTTTATGGCGATGCCTCGGATCAGGAACTGTTAGCTGAAGAACATGTTGATCAGGTAGACGTCTTTATTGCCATCACCAATGATGACGAAGCCAACATAATGTCCGCTATGCTAGCCAAACGCATGGGCGCTAAAAAAGTAATGGTGCTGATTCAGCGTCGCGCCTACGTCGATCTGGTGCAAGGCAGCGTAATCGATATCGCTATATCCCCACAGCAAGCGACGATTTCTGCATTGTTGGGCCACGTACGCAAAGCGGATATCGTAAGCGTTTCATCGCTGCGTCGCGGCGTGGCAGAAGCTATCGAAGCGATTGCCCACGGTGACGAAAGCACTTCAAAAGTGGTTGGCCGTATCGTTGAAGATATTAAATTGCCGCCAGGTACCACCATTGGCGCCATTGTGCGGGGTGACGACGTTATTATTGCCAATGGTCGCAGCAAGATTGAACAGGGGGACCATGTCATTATGTTTATTACCGACAAAAAGTTCGTTCCCGACGTTGAACGTTTGTTCCAGCCAAGCCCATTCTTCCTTTAGAACAAATTTATTAACCGATAGTCTATAATCAGGTTGATATTCGCTGCCGTGGGAAGAGATAAAACACTTTTCTCTCCTTATTGTGGCAAAGGGAAATTGCTTTGTTAAACTTGTGTTGTTAATTTCTTTGAGGGGTGTGCTATGAGTATGTTAAAAGAATTCCGCGAATTCGCTATGCGTGGCAACGTGGTTGATCTGGCAGTGGGTGTGATTATCGGTGCTGCTTTCGGTAAAATCGTTTCGTCCTTCGTTGCAGATATCATCATGCCCCCGCTGGGTTTACTGATCGGCGGCGTCGACTTCAAACAATTCCACCTGGTATTACGTGAAGCCCAAGGTGCTGTGCCCGCTGTGGTAATGAACTATGGTTCATTTATCCAATCCGTTTTTGACTTCGTTATCGTTGCCTTCGCTATTTTCCTGGCCATCAAATTAATGAACAAAGTGCGTCGCAAGCAGGCGGAAGAGCCGGCAGCACCTCCGGCACCGACTGCGGAAGAAAAACTGCTGACTGAAATCCGTGATTTGCTGAGCCAACAACAGCAGCCAAAACTGTAATTACGCTTTCCAGCTCCAATAAAAAGCCATCATATCCAGATGGCTTTTTTAATGTCTTAAAACCAGAAGGCCAGTGGTAAATTATCGTTTGATAGTTTGCCACTGGCCTCCCAGTTACCGCCTTTTGCGTGTTTATCTTTACGCCGATAGCTGCCCTTTCCTTTGGTATTTTTCTCTATCCGTTGGCGGAATAATGGATCGTGCAACAATGCCTCAATAGCGTTGTCCTGTATCTGACCTTTGGTATGATGGTATTTAGTCACAGTAATGCTCCTGTTGAAACTAGGGTTATAAAACGTGCCGATAGTACTGCCGCGCGTATAAAAATTAAAGGCCCGCGAGCTCTTTTATGTGCCTTTTTTTACCTTTTCATCACTGGCACCCTGCTCCAGCGCTTCCAAAATTGAACAATAGCTACTGGTATGAGCGCTACCACAGCAAGCATCGCTCAGCCGCTTTAACGATGCACGCATTCGCATCAACTCAGTAAGCTTGTTCTCTACTTCGCTGAGCCTCGCGTCAACGATCGATTTAGACTCCTGGCAAGTATGATGTTCAGGATCAACGCGGATCGACAGCAGTTCGGCGATAGTTTCCAATGTAAAGCCGAGCTGCTTGGCATAACGGATAAACCGTAACCGCTGCAGATCCTGATCGCTGTACAACCGATAACCGCCCTCGGTACGAACGTTATGATCCATCATTCCCTGCTTTTCGTAATAGCGCACAGTATCGGGCGTTACGTCAGCAAGTTTTGCCAGTTGACCGATCTTAAACATCACTCTGCTCCAGTGCGAATTTCTCGTTCAATGTCCGCTCATATTCACCGTGTAAAAAATCAGTGCTCATTCCTGCCTGCCGCAAGCGATATTCCAGCAAGGCCATACGTCTGCTGAGGCTGACATAGTCTGGATGCTCGCTGTTAATATTCTGCAGTAAACGGGCTACAGTGAGTGCCTCTTTACGATCTTCAAGTTCCGCAGGCAAATAGCCGGCGTTTTTTAGCAAGCGAAACCCTGAACGCAGTTCAGCAGGCACAGCGCTGTCATCATCCAACTTAAGCGGCTGTCCTCGGCCCGGTAAATTGTCCAGTTCACCTTTAGCTTGCGCCTCACTAATATGACGTTCCGCCCATTCATCGAGTAACCACATAATATGATCTCTCAGTTGACCTGACTAATAGCGTTAGCATAGCGGATAGAGGCGGGGATCTTAAGTCTTGCGGGGGAAGAGAGCACATTCGGCTAGCTCTGGACGTAAAAAAACCGGGCAAGCCCGGTTTTTTTACGCGTCTACAGATTACTCTGCAGTTGCCACTTCTGCTTGAGACTCAGCACGATCAACCAGCTCGATGTATGCCATCGGCGCGTTGTCGCCTGCGCGGAAGCCACACTTCAGAATGCGAGTGTAACCACCGGCACGGCTCGCGAAACGCGGGCCCAGCTCGTTAAACAGTTTTGCCACGATCTCGTTATCACGAGTACGGGCGAATGCCAGACGACGATTAGCTACGCTGTCGGTCTTGGCAAGAGTAATCAGCGGCTCAACAACGCGACGCAGCTCTTTCGCTTTTGGCAAGGTCGTCTTGATGATCTCATGACGAACCAAAGAGCCGGCCATGTTACGGAACATAGCCTGGCGGTGGCTGCTGTTACGGTTCAGTTGACGACCACTCTTACGATGGCGCATGACCTTATCCTTCTCAGTAAAACCTTAACCTGTGATCCGGTTACTCGTCAGCAATGCTTGCCGGTGGCCAGTTTTCCAGGCGCATGCCCAGAGACAGACCACGTGAGGCCAGCACGTCTTTAATCTCAGTAAGAGATTTTTTACCCAGGTTCGGCGTTTTCAGCAACTCAACCTCGGTACGCTGTACCAGATCACCGATGTAGTGGATAGCTTCTGCCTTAAGGCAGTTAGCAGAGCGGACAGTCAATTCCAGATCGTCAACAGGGCGCAGCAGGATCGGATCGAATTCTGGTTTCTCTTCTTTAACTTCTGGTTGACGAACATCACGTAAGTCAACAAAAGCTTCAAGTTGTTCAGCCAGGATGGTTGCCGCACGGCGGATCGCCTCTTCAGGATCGATCGTGCCATTGGTTTCCATTTCGATAACCAGCTTGTCCAGGTCAGTACGCTGTTCTACACGCGCTGCTTCAACATTGTAGGCAATACGCTCTACAGGGCTATAGCAGGCGTCAACCAACAGACGACCGATCGGGCGCTCATCTTCTTCCGAATGAATTCGGGCAGAAGCCGGCACGTAACCACGACCGCGCTGAACTTTGATACGCATGCTGATAGCAGCGTTCTCATCGGTCAGGTGGCAGATCACATGCTGAGGCTTGACGATTTCGACATCACCATCATGGGTAATGTCGGCAGCGGTCACAGGGCCAATGCCAGATTTATTCAGGGTAAGAATAACTTCGTCTTTGCCTTGAACTCTCACCGCCAGCCCTTTCAGGTTGAGCAGGATCTCCAGGATATCTTCCTGTACGCCTTCTTTGGTGCTGTACTCATGCAGTACACCATCAATCTCAACCTCGGTCACCGCGCAACCCGGCATAGATGAAAGCAGAATACGGCGCAGTGCGTTGCCAAGAGTATGGCCAAAGCCACGCTCTAAAGGCTCAAGGGTCACCTTGGCGTGCGTCGAACTGACTTGCTCGATATCTACCAGGCGCGGTTTTAGAAACTCTGTCACAGAACCCTGCATTGTGTCCTCTCTTTGGTACTAAGCTTTACTTGGAGTAAAGCTCGACGATCAGGTGTTCGTTAATGTCCGCAGACAGATCGGTACGTTCAGGCATACGCTTGAACACGCCTTCCATCTTAGCAGCATCAACTTCCAGCCAAGTCGGCTTTTCACGCTGCTCAGCCAGCTCCAGAGAAGCTTTAACACGAGATTGCTTTTTAGCCTTCTCGCGGATGCTGACTACGTCATTCGGAGATACCTGATAAGAAGCGATGTTAACAACGCGACCGTTTACCATAATTGCTTTGTGGCTAACCAACTGACGTGACTCTGCACGAGTAGCGCCGAAGCCCATACGGTAAACAACGTTGTCCAAACGACCTTCCAGCAGTTGCAACAGGTTTGCACCGGTGTTGCCCTTCAGGCGTGCTGCTTCTTTATAATAGTTACGGAATTGACGCTCCAGAACACCGTACATACGGCGAACTTTTTGCTTTTCACGTAACTGTACACCGTAGTCAGACAGACGCGGTTTACGCGCACCGTGTTGACCAGGCGGTTGCTCAATTTTACACTTGGTATCGATCGCGCGAACGCCAGACTTCAGGAACAGGTCTGTGCCCTCACGGCGGCTAAGCTTGAGCTTAGGACCCAAATATCTTGCCATTTTCTTTCTCCAACTAACCTAAAAGCAGCGTTATACGCGGCGCTTTTTCGGCGGACGACAACCGTTGTGAGGGATAGGAGTCACATCAGTAATATTAGTGATGCGGAAACCAGCGGCGTTCAGAGCACGAATAGTTGATTCGCGACCCGGACCCGGTCCCTTAACCATAACTTCCAGGTTCTTGATACCGTATTCTTTTACTGCGTCAGCACAACGTTCTGCTGCAACCTGAGCTGCAAACGGAGTTGACTTACGAGAACCACGGAAACCAGAACCACCGGCAGTTGCCCAACCCAATGCATTACCCTGACGATCGGTAATAGTAACAATGGTGTTGTTGAAAGAAGCATGGACATGAGCCACGCCGTCAGAGACTTGTTTTCTTACACGCTTACGTGTACGAACAGGTGCCTTTGCCATTATTCAATCACCCTGATTATTTCTTGATCGGTTTACGCGGACCCTTACGGGTACGTGCGTTGGTCTTCGTACGCTGACCGCGAACTGGCAGACCACGACGATGACGCAAACCACGGTAAGTACCAAGATCCATCAGACGCTTGATGCTCAGGGTAACTTCACGACGCAAATCACCTTCTACAGTGAATTTGGCGACTGCTTCACGCAGCTGTTCAATTTGCTCTTCAGACAGCTCACTGATCTTAACATTTTCAGCAATACCCGTAGACGCACAGATAGACTGTGAGCGGGTTTTACCGATTCCGAAGATCGACGTTAAGGCGATTACGGTATGTTTATGATCAGGAATGTTAATGCCTGCTATACGGGCCACTATGCACTCCTACTATTTTATACGGCAACACCATTCTGAAAAGCCCGTTTTCAGGATACTCAAATAATGTTGCAGCTACATACAAAAGATTGGCTGGCTAATCTAGCCAGCTCAACCCAACTTTGCAAGAAAAATATGCGAGATAATCAGCCTTGACGCTGTTTATGCTTCGGCTCGGCGCTGCAAATCACACGAACGACACCGTTACGCTTAACGATTTTGCAGTTACGACATAATTTCTTGACGGAAGCACGAACTTTCATTTTTACTCTCCGTAACTTCTCAAACGCGCCTGATTAGCGGTTATAGCCTTTCAGGTTTGCTTTCTTCAATGCAGACTCGTACTGACTTGACATCATCAGAGTTTGCACTTGAGCCATAAAGTCCATGATGACGACAACCACGATCAGTAGCGAGGTACCACCAAAGTAGAATGGTACTTTCATTGCATCACGCATGAACTCCGGGATCAGGCAGATGAAAGTAATGTACATCGCGCCCACCAGGGTTAAACGCGTCATTACTTTATCGATGTACTTCGCCGTTTGCTCTCCCGGACGAATTCCTGGTACGAAGGCACCGGACTTCTTCAGGTTATCTGCTGTTTCACGCGGGTTGAAAACCAACGCCGTGTAAAAGAAACAGAAGAAGATGATTGCAGACGCATAGAGTAACACATAAAGCGGTTGCCCTGGCTGCAAATACAGCGAAATCGTTGTCAGCCAGTTCCAACCGGTACCGCCCCCAAACCATGATGCAATCGTGGCAGGGAACAGAATAATGCTGGAAGCGAAGATTGCCGGGATAACCCCTGCCATGTTCACTTTCAACGGTAAGTGTGTGCTCTGTGCTGCATAAACACGACGACCTTGTTGACGCTTCGCATAGTTAACGACGATACGACGTTGACCACGTTCAATGAAAACAACGAAGAAGGTTACTGCAAACACTAATACTGCAACCAACAGCAACAGGAGGAAGTGCAGGTCGCCTTGCCGAGCTTGCTCAATGGTATGTGCCACTGCCGGCGGAAGTCCCGCTACAATACCTGCGAAGATAATGATCGAAATACCGTTACCGATACCGCGCTCAGTAATCTGTTCGCCCAGCCACATCAGGAACATTGTCCCAGTGACCAAACTAACTACAGCAGTAAAGTAGAACGCAAAGCCTGGATTTAACACCAGACCCTGCATACCAGGCATATTCGGTAAACCGGTAGCAATACCGATAGACTGGAATATGGCCAACACCAGCGTACCGTAACGGGTGTACTGGCTAATCTTGCGACGGCCAGCCTCCCCTTCTTTCTTGATTTCTGCCAACGCCGGATGAACCACCGTTAACAGCTGGATAATGATCGAGGCCGAAATATACGGCATGATCCCCAGAGCAAAGATAGAAGCACGGCTGAGGGCACCACCAGAGAACATGTTAAACATTTCAATGATGGTGCCTCTCTGCTGCTCGAGCAATTTGGCAAGCACAGTGGCATCGATACCAGGAATCGGAATAAAAGAGCCGATACGGAAGACAATCAGCGCGCCGATGACAAACAAAAGTCTGCGCTTCAGCTCGCCGAGCCCGCCTTTAGCACTTTGAAAATCTAATCCTGGTTGCTTAGCCATCTGCTACTTATTCCTCAATTTTACCGCCAGCAGCTTCGATAGCAGCACGAGCGCCTTTGGTGACACGCAGACCACGCAGGGTAACCGGACGAGCGACTTCGCCAGAAAGCATAACTTTCACGAACTCGATCTGGATACCAACAACGTTAGCGGCTTTCAGCGCGTTCAGGTCGATTACGTCGCCTTCAACAAGAGCCAGCTCAGACAGACGAACTTCTGCCGTGATCATAGCTTTGCGAGAGGTGAAGCCGAATTTCGGCAAACGACGATATAAAGGCATCTGACCACCTTCAAAACCACGACGTACGCCACCGCCAGAACGAGAGTTCTGACCTTTGTGACCACGACCAGCGGTTTTACCCAGGCCAGAACCAATACCACGACCTACACGCTTCGGCGCATGCTTGGCACCTTCAGCCGGAGACAGAGTATTTAAACGCATCTGTTACTCCTCAACTTTAACCATGTAGGAAACCAAGTTGATCATACCGCGTACAGCAGGAGTATCCTCGCGCTCTACGGTGTGACCAATACGACGCAGACCTAAACCGATCAGAGTTGCCTTGTGCTTTGGCAAACGGCCGATGCTGCTTTTTGTTTGAGTTACTTTAATAGTCTTTGCCATGGTTATTTCCCTAGAATTTCTTCGACGGACTTACCACGCTTGGCAGCGACCATTTCTGGGGATTTCATATCTTCCAAAGCAGCGATAGTTGCACGAACCACGTTGATCGGGTTAGTAGAACCATATGCTTTAGCCAATACGTTATGAACCCCTGCAACTTCCAGGACGGCGCGCATTGCACCACCGGCGATAATACCGGTACCTTCGGAAGCTGGTTGCATGAATACACGGGAACCCGTATGAGCACCTTTAACAGGGTGCTGCAGGGTGCCGCTATTCAAAGCAACATTAATCATAGCGCGACGGGCTTTTTCCATCGCTTTCTGGATCGCTGCCGGAACTTCGCGTGCTTTGCCGTAGCCAAAACCAACGCGACCGTTACCATCACCAACTACTGTCAGTGCGGTAAAGCTGAAAATACGGCCACCTTTTACGGTTTTAGATACGCGGTTTACCGCGATCAGCTTTTCCTGCAGTTCGCCAGCTTGTTTTTCGATGTGAGCCATCTTAAACCTCTTCCTTAGAACTGAAGGCCAGCTTCACGGGCAGCATCTGCCAGTGCCTGGACTCGACCATGATATTGGAAACCGGAACGGTCAAAGGATACTTTAGAGATCCCTTTTTCCAACGCGCGCTCAGCCAGAGTTTTACCTACGGCCGCTGCTGCGTCTTTGTTACCGGAATACTTCAATTGCTCTGTGATAGCTTTTTCTAAAGTAGAAGCAGCTACCAGTACTTCAGAACCATTTGGAGCAATTACCTGTGCGTAAATGTGACGCGGGGTACGATGTACCACCAGGCGGGTTGCACCCAGTTCTTTGATCTTACGGCGTGCGCGGGTCGCACGACGGATACGAGCAGATTTCTTATCCATAGTGTTACCTTACTTCTTCTTAGCCTCTTTGGTACGCACGACTTCGTCGGCGTAACGGACACCCTTGCCTTTATAAGGCTCAGGACGGCGGTAGGCACGCAGATCTGCAGCAACCTGGCCAATAACTTGTTTATCAGCGCCTTTCAGCACGATTTCAGTTTGGCTTGGGCATTCAGCAGTAATACCTGCTGGCAGCTGGTGATCGACCGGGTGAGAGAAGCCTAAGGCTAAATTCACCACGTTGCCTTTAACAGCAGCACGATAACCAACACCTACCAGTTGAAGCTTCTTGGTGAAGCCTTCGGTAACACCAACGACCATTGCGTTCAGCAGAGCGCGCGTTGTACCCGCTTGGGCCCAAGCGTTAGCAAAACCTTCGCGCGGGGCGAAAGTCAGTGCATCACCTTCTTGCTTCACTTCAACGGCGTTGTGGACAGTACGAGTCAGCTCGCCGTTCTTACCCTTAATCGAAATAACCTGACCGTTGAGTTTTACCTCTACGCCGGCAGGAATGACGACGGGTGCTTTTGCAACACGAGACATTCTTTCCTCCCGAATTAAGCTACGTAGCAGATAATCTCGCCACCAAGACCAGCTTGGCGAGCTGCACGATCGGTCATAACACCTTTAGAGGTAGAAATAACAGCAATACCCAAACCAGCCATAACTTTTGGCAGTGCATCTTTTTTCTTATAGATGCGCAGACCTGGACGGCTGATTCGTTGAATGCTTTCTACCACTGCCTTGCCCTGGAAGTACTTCAGTACCAGTTCCAGAACAGGCTTGGTGTCGCCTTCAATTTTGAAATCTTCAATAAAACCTTCTTCCTTCAGCAGGTTGGCAATTGCCACTTTCAGCTTGGAGGAAGGCATGGTGACCGCAACTTTGTTCGCGGCTTGACCGTTACGGATACGGGTCAGCATATCCGCGATCGGATCTTGCATGCTCATCTGTCTTTACTCCCGTGATTCAATTGGTAATTACCAGCTAGCCTTTTTCAAGCCTGGTACTTCACCGCGCATGGCGGCTTCACGTAACTTGATACGGCTCAACCCGAATTTGCCCACATAACCATGTGGACGGCCAGTTTGGCGGCAGCGTTTACGCTGACGAGACGGGCTGGAATCACGCGGCAGAGTTTGCAGCTTGAGAACAGCATCCCAACGATCTTCGTCGGAAGAGTTCACACTAGAAATGATAGCTTTCAATTCCTCGCGTTTAGCGCGGTACTTGTCAGCCAGTTTCACGCGAACGACTTCGCGTGCTTTCATTGATTGCTTAGCCATCAGTAACCCTGCCTTACTTACGGAACGGGAAGTTAAAAGCAGCCAACAGCGCGCGGCCTTCATCATCAGATTTCGCAGTAGTGGTAATGGTAATATCCAAACCACGAACGCGGTCGACTTTGTCATAGTCGATTTCTGGGAAGATGATTTGCTCACGCACACCCATGCTGTAGTTACCACGGCCATCGAATGACTTAGCGGACAAGCCACGGAAGTCACGGATACGTGGAACAGCAATGGAAATCAGTCGCTCAAAGAACTCCCACATGCGTTCGCCACGCAGAGTTACTTTACAGCCGATCGGATAGCCCTGGCGGATTTTGAAGCCTGCAACAGATTTGCGTGCTTTGGTGATGAACGGCTTTTGACCGGAGATTGCTGCCAAATCAGCTGCTGCATTATCCAGCAGTTTCTTGTCAGCGATCGCTTCACCAACACCCATATTCAGGGTGATCTTCTCGACCCGAGGGACTTGCATGACAGAGTTGTAATCAAACTGAGACATCAGTTGTTTGACTACCTCGTCTTTGTAGTAATCATGCAGTTTCGCCATCGTATTACTCCAAATTACTTGATAGTTTCGCTGTTAGACTTGAAGAAACGGACTTTTTTCCCGTCTTCGAATCTAAAGCCTACACGGTCAGCCTTACCGGTAGCCGCGTTGAAGAGAGCAATGTTAGAAACCTGAATTGCAGCTTCTTTTTCAACAATGCCACCTGGTTGGTTCAGGGCCGGAACCGGCTTCTGATGTTTCTTGACCAGGTTGATACCTTCAACAATGACCTTACCAGCAGACAGGACATTTTTTACTTTACCGCGTTTACCTTTGTCTTTCCCGGTAAGCACGATAATTTCGTCATCACGACGGATTTTCGCTGCCATGTTTCGCTCCTTAGAGTACTTCTGGTGCCAGAGAGATAATTTTCATGAACTTCTCATTACGCAGTTCACGAGTTACCGGCCCAAAAATACGCGTACCGATAGGTTGCTCGCTGTTATTGTTTAAAATAACGCATGCATTACCATCGAAGCGAATGACAGAACCGTCCGGGCGACGTACACCCTTCTTGGTGCGCACCACTACCGCCTTCAGCACATCGCCTTTCTTCACCTTACCGCGAGGAATTGCTTCCTTGATGGTAATTTTGATGACATCGCCGATGCCTGCGTAGCGACGGTGCGAGCCACCTAGAACCTTGATACACATTACGCGACGTGCACCGGAGTTGTCGGCCACGGTCAGCATAGTCTGTTCTTGGATCATGTTAGTGCTCCGCTAATGTCAACTACAACTTTAGGACCTATTACTAGATCGTTGAAAAGCCCCATAACCGAGGGCGCAGCATTATAACACCGCTTCCAGAGTATGGGTAGAAAAAATAAACGGCTCATTTTCTGAGCCGTTTATTAAGTTAGAGGCTGCTACTCTATTACAGAATCGCTTTCTCTACAACGCGAACCAACGTCCAAGACTTAGTCTTAGACAGTGGACGGCATTCGCGGATTTCTACCACGTCACCAATACCACATTCGTTGTTCTCGTCATGTACGTGCAGCTTGGTCGTACGCTTGATGAATTTCCCGTAGATCGGGTGCTTCACCGTGCGCTCGATAGCAACAACCAGGGATTTCTCCATTTTGTCACTAATAACACGACCCTGCAGAGTACGGTTAATATCAGTCATTTACACACCCGCCTTTTCAGTCAGTAAAGTCTTAACGCGTGCGACGTTACGACGCACTTGTTTCAACAGGTGAGTTTGTTGCAGCTGGCCACTTGCCGCCTGCATGCGCAAGTTAAATTGCTCACGCAGCAGGTTGAGCAGCTCAGTGTTCAGCTCTTCAACGCTTTTTTCACGCAGCTCTTGTGCTTTCATTACATCACCGTCTTAGTTACAAAGGTGGTTTTGATCGGCAATTTAGCTGCAGCCAGCTTGAATGCCTCACGGGCGACCTCTTCTGGTACACCGTCCATTTCGTACAGGACTTTCCCAGGTTGGATCAGGGCAACCCAATATTCCACGTTACCCTTACCTTTACCCATACGCACTTCGAGCGGCTTCTCGGTAATTGGTTTGTCCGGGAATACACGGATCCAGATTTTACCTTGACGCTTAACTGCACGAGTCATTGCACGACGAGCTGCTTCGATTTGACGAGCAGTCAGACGGCCACGGCCAACAGCTTTCAGACCGAAAGTGCCGAAGCTAACATCCGTACCCTGCGCCAGACCACGGTTGCGGCCTTTGTGCATCTTACGGAATTTTGTACGCTTTGGTTGTAACATCAGCGACTCTCCTTACTTGCGGCCTTTACGCTGCTGCTTTTTAGGTTGAGCAGCCGGTTCCGGTTGTTCAACTGCAGCCATACCACCCAGGATCTCACCTTTGAAGATCCATACCTTAACGCCGATTACACCATAAGTGGTGTGCGCTTCAGATGTGTTGTAATCGATATCCGCACGCAGTGTGTGCAACGGAACACGACCTTCACGGTACCATTCGGTACGCGCGATTTCAGCACCGCCAAGGCGGCCGCTTACTTCAACTTTGATACCTTTAGCGCCAAGACGCATTGCGTTCTGTACAGCACGCTTCATAGCACGACGGAACATAACGCGACGTTCCAGCTGGGAAGTGATGCTGTCAGCAACCAATTTAGCGTCAAGTTCCGGTTTACGGACTTCGGCGATGTTAATCTGCGCAGGAACGCCAGCGATATCCGCTACGACCTTACGCAGTTTTTCGACATCTTCACCTTTCTTGCCGATAACGATGCCTGGACGAGCAGTGTGAATAGTCACACGGATGCTCTTCGCAGGACGTTCGATAACGATGCGAGAAACGGAAGCTTTCGCCAGTTCCTTAATCAGGAATTGACGAACTTTAAAGTCGCTGTCCAGGTTGTCAGCGAATTCTTTGGTATTCGCATACCAAGTAGAGTTCCAAGGTTTGACAATACCCAGGCGAATACCATTAGGATGTACTTTCTGACCCATTGCTAGTCTCCAGAGTCTCAGCGATCGGACACAACCACAGTAATGTGGCTGGTGCGCTTCAGGATGCGATCTGCACGACCTTTTGCACGCGGCATAATGCGCTTCATGCTTGGGCCTTCGTCTACGAAGATTTTCGTGACTTTCAGATCATCGATGTCAGCGCCATCGTTGTGTTCTGCGTTAGCAATGGCAGACTCCAGCACTTTCTTAACCAGACCGGCAGCTTTCTTGTCGGTGTAGGTCAGAGTTTCCAGAGCTTGCGACACTTTCTTACCGCGGATCAGGTCTGCAACAAGGCGAACCTTCTGAGCAGAAGAACGAGCGTGGCGATGTTTAGCGATAGTTTCCATCTCTTCCTCCTACCTTAGCGCTTTTTAGCTTTTTTATCAGCCGCATGGCCGCGATAAGTGCGAGTCGGCGCGAATTCACCCAGTTTGTGACCGACCATTTCGTCGGAAACAAACACTGGTACGTGCTGACGACCATTATGGACAGCGATGGTCAAACCGATCATGTTAGGAAAGATCGTTGAACGACGGGACCAAGTGCGCAAAGGCTTCTTGTCACCGCTTTCCACCGCTTTCTCTACCTTCTTCAGCAAGTGCAGGTCAATAAAAGGACCTTTCTTGAGAGAACGTGGCATGGCTTATCCTCTAATTATTTTTTGCTACGGCGACGTACGATGAACTTATCAGTACGCTTGTTGCTGCGGGTTTTCTTACCTTTGGTCTGAACGCCCCATGGAGTTACTGGGTGTTTACCAAAGTTTTTACCCTCACCACCACCGTGCGGGTGATCTACCGGGTTCATCGCCGTACCGCGGACGGTAGGACGAACACCACGCCAACGTGCAGCACCTGCTTTACCCAGAACGCGAAGCATATGTTCAGCGTTACCGACTTCACCCAAGGTGGCGCGGCAATCAACTGGAACTTTACGCATTTCGCCTGAGCGCAGACGCAGAGTTACGTAGGAACCGTCACGAGCAACGATTTGAACGTAGGCACCAGCAGAACGAGCCAGCTGGCCGCCTTTACCTGGTTTCATTTCTACGTTGTGGACCGTTGAACCAACCGGGATGTTGCGCATTGGCAGGGTGTTACCCGCTTTGATTGCAGCATCAACGCCAGATTGAATCTGGTCACCAGCTTTCAGGCCTTTCGGCGCCAGGATGTAACGGCGTTCGCCGTCTTTGTACAGAACCAGCGCGATGTTCGCGGAACGGTTCGGATCGTACTCCAGACGCTCAACCACAGCAGGAATACCATCTTTGTTGCGTTTGAAGTCAACCAGACGATAATGTTGCTTGTGGCCACCACCGATATGACGGGTGGTGATACGGCCATTGTTGTTACGACCACCGCTTTTGCTCAGTTTCTCAAGCAGCGGGGCATAAGGTTTACCCTTGTGCAGCTCAGGGTTAACCACTTTAACAACGTGGCGACGACCCGGAGATGTAGGTTTACATTTAACAATTGCCATTGTTCTTACTCCTCCGACTTACTCTGCGCCGCCGATGAAGTCCAGGTTCTGGCCTTCTTTCAGGGTGACGTAAGCTTTTTTCCAGTCGCTACGACGACCAACACGCTGACCGTGACGTTTCACTTTCCCTTTAACTACCAGGGTGTTCACGTCTTCGACTTCGACTTCAAACAGTTTCTGCACTGCAGCTTTGATTTCTGCTTTGGTCGCGTCTTTGGCAACTTTGAGTACGATGGTGTTGCTTTTTTCCATCGCAGCGGATGCTTTTTCAGATACGTGCGGTGCACGCAGCACTTTCAGCAAACGTTCTTCACGGATCATGCCAGCATCTCCTCAACTTGCTTCACAGCATCAGCAGTCATAACCACTTTGTCGAAGGCGATCAGGCTAACCGGGTCGATACCTGCTACATCGCGCACGTCAACCTTGTACAGGTTGCGAGCAGCCAGGAACAGATTCTCATCCAGTTCACCGGTCACGATCAGCACATCTTCCAGAGCCATATCTTTCAGTTTCTGTGCCAGCAGCTTAGTTTTAGGCGCTTCTACAGAGAACTTCTCGACAACGATCAGACGATCTTGACGTACCAGCTCGGACAGGATGCTTTTCAGCGCGCCGCGGTACATCTTTTTGTTTACTTTCTGACTGTGGTCCTGCGGTTTAGCAGCAAAGGTCACGCCGCCTGAACGCCAGATCGGGCTCTTTACAGAACCTGAACGCGCACGGCCGGTACCTTTCTGGCGCCACGGTTTTTTACCGGAACCAGTCACTTCAGCACGGGTCTTCTGAGCACGGGTACCTTGACGGGCACCTGCTGCATAAGCAACAACAACCTGGTGTACCAGCGCTTCGTTGAAATCACGACCGAAGGTAGTTTCGGAAACAGTCAGCGCGCTTTGCGCGTCTTTCAATACTAATTCCATTGCTATCCCCTTACGCCTTCACAGCTGGTTTAACGATCAGGTTGCCACCGGTTGCGCCCGGTACAGCACCCTTAACCAGCAGCAGGTTGCGCTCAGCGTCAACACGTACTACGTCCAGGCTTTGAACGGTTACACGCTCGTCACCCAGGTGGCCAGCCATTTTCTTGCCTTTGAACACTTTGCCCGGAGTCTGGTTCTGACCGATAGAACCCGGAACGCGGTGAGACAAGGAGTTACCGTGGGTAGCGTCTTGGGTACGGAAGTTCCAGCGCTTTACAGTGCCAGCAAAACCTTTACCTTTAGAAGTACCGGTAACATCGACTTTTTTAACGTCAGCGAAGATTTCTACGCTGATGTTTTGACCTGCAGTGAACTCTTCACCTTCTGCAAGGCGGAATTCCCACAGACCACGGCCAGCTTCAACGCCAGCTTTAGCGAAATGACCCGCTTCCGGTTTGGTCACACGGTTAGCTTTTTTGCTACCAGTGGTGACTTGAACGGCACGGTATCCGTCGTTAGCCAGGTCTTTAACCTGAGTCACGCGGTTCGCTTCAATTTCAATCACGGTTACTGGGATAGAAACGCCATCTTCAGTGAAGATACGAGTCATACCCACTTTTTTACCGACTAAACCAATCATTGTTTCAACCTCTCAATCGCTCAATGACCTGATTAACCCAGGCTGATCTGCACGTCTACACCGGCAGCCAGATCCAGACGCATCAGAGCATCAACGGTTTTCTCGGTTGGCTCAACGATGTCAACCAGACGCTTGTGAGTGCGAATCTCGTACTGATCACGCGCGTCTTTGTTAACGTGCGGAGAGATCAGAACGGTAAAGCGCTCTTTGCGAGTTGGCAGCGGGATCGGACCACGGACTTGCGCACCAGTGCGCTTGGCAGTCTCGACGATTTCCGCGGTTGATTGATCGATAAGACGATGATCAAACGCTTTCAGGCGGATACGGATTCTTTGGTTCTGCATGAGACCAGAGCTCCAATTATTTATAAACGTAAATAATTACTCCTCACACCCATTTCGATTGATGGGGGAGTGTAATCGTCAACATATAACCCCCATATCGGGAGTATTGTTCGATGAGCAGAAAGTCCTGCCTATCGACTGATTCGCTAAAATCAGGCTTACCAAGATTAGGTAAGCCCGCGCATTATACGCAAAACAGAACGGGAAGCAAGCCGTAGATGGAAATATGCTCAGGATATCGACATTTTTTACCGATTTGCGAAGCTGCTGGCAAAAAACGGAGCGCGGAGAGGGGGATTAGGTAAGGTAGGGAAGATGTTGCCACTACTCCCCTACGGTGCCTACAAAATCGCCGCCGATGGGGAGTGGGAATTATAAGGAGACTAGTCTTTACGTTCCAGTACCTGGGCTTGTGCGTAATTTTGAATGCCCAGACGCGCAATCAAATCCAGCTCAGTTTCCAGCCAGTCGATATGCCCTTCTTCATCTGCCAGGATCTCTATCATCAAATCGCGGCTGACGTAGTCGTGGATCGAGTCGGCATAGGCGATGGCTTCACGCAGATTCTTGGCGCCATCCAACTCCAGGGCCAGGTCTGAACGCAGCATTTCTTCGATATCTTCGCCAATGTTCAGTTTGCCAAGATCTTGTAAATTCGGCAGACCTTCAAGGAATAAAATGCGCTCGATATAGCGATCGGCATGCTTCATTTCGTCGATCGACTCGTGATATTCCTTGTCATTCAGGCGCATTAAGCCCCAGTTTTTGAACATTCGGGCGTGTAGGAAATATTGATTGATGGCAACCAGCTCGTTGCCGAGCAGTTTGTTGAGGTGAGCAATGATCTTTTTATCGCCTTTCATAGGTAACTCCTCCTGGCCAGTTCTGAAAGTGTAGAAGCTGGAAGCCAAGAGTCAAAAAAATAACCTTACCTTTAGTTAGGCAACTTCGTGCATAAGAATAATGGTTCCGCGTTCCTCCACCATAATCTGCCTTGCCTGTCGAATGCACTTCCCGCAGTCGGTACCAATCGGCACTAATTCACGCAATTGCTTCATGGTATGAGGGTTGTGCTGACGCACGGCTTTACGGATTGCTTTGTCAGTCACGGCATTACATAGGCATACATACATAGAGAGACTCACTTCTTAACCAATTCCATAATTCTAAATAGGAATGCTTTTTATTTCAATTAAGATTTGAGCGAATTGCATAAAAAAAGGGCACCGAAGTGCCCTCTTTTTGTGTCGAAAAATTATCAGCGATTAAGCGATAACTTTAGCAACAACACCAGCGCCAACAGTACGGCCGCCTTCACGGATTGCGAAACGCAGGCCGTCGTCCATCGCGATTGGGTGGATCAGGGTTACAACCATGTTCAC
>Ga0207710_10000470_pt1 | contig 25792 bp, 13 predicted proteins | sample KBSS24metaG_FD_184400 | JGI IMG/M metagenome (GOLD analysis project Ga0207710, IMG submission 184400) | Switchgrass rhizosphere microbial communities from Kellogg Biological Station, Michigan, USA - KBS S2-4 metaG (SPAdes) (version 2) | ecosystem: Host-associated > Plants > Roots > Rhizosphere...
TAAAACATCCCTGGGCTGATCCTTCCGTGGCAATTCAAGGCACTTTGAAAAGCATGAGCCTGACTGACCTGTTGCAGTTTCTGGCAACAGCGCGCAAGTCGGGCACGCTGAAGTTCGATCAAGGCAAGATCACCAAACAGATTTACTTTAAAAACGGAATGATCGTCGGCTCGAAGTCGAACGATCCGCGCGAGTATCTCGGCCAGGTACTGCTCCATTACGGAAAAGTCGACGAGATACAGTTAAAGGTCGCGCGCGAGATCCAGCGGACGACGGGCGCGAAGCTGGGCGAGGTCCTCGTCGAGCAGGGCTTCTTAACAGAAGACGACGTGCTCACCATCCTGAAGACCCGCACGCTCGATGCCATCTACGATCTGTTTGTCTGGACTGACGGTGACTTCGAGTTTTATGACGACGAGCCGCCGCCGGAGGATCTGTTGTTGATTGAAGTCGAGCCGACGAACGTCATCATGGAAGGCATTTACCGGATCGACGAGTTTGCGCGTTATCGCACGCTCGTGCCGACGGACAGGACGATTCTCGAGCTTAACGCCGGCTGGACGTCTTCATTGAAACTCGGCAAGGAGTACCGGCAGGTTTTGTTCTTTGTCGAGAAGCGGATGTCGGTAGCGGAGATCTGTTACCACATGCACTCGTCGGCGTTTCATGTTTACGGACAGCTCTACACGTTGATCAGCGAAGGTCTGGCGCGTGTCGTCGGCGAGTTGCCGGAAGATCTTCCGCCGCCGGTCAAGGAAGTCGAAGACCTGCCGGAGAGCGTGACGGAGATGGTTTGGTCTGCCGAGCGCAAACTCGAAAACGATCCCGAAGCGGCGTTGGATATCGTGCAGAAGGCGTTGCAGCAACAGCCGAACAATCCCGAAGCGCAGGCGTTGTTGCCGGCGGCTGAGGAGAAGTTCGTCAAGCGCGTTTACGAGAGTGGCGCGATCGGTCCGAAGTCAGTGCCACACTTGCGTGTCTCGCCGTCTGATTTGACGACGCAGCAGATCGATCCGCAGGAAGGATTTGTGCTTTCGCGAATCAACGGCTCGTGGGACATACAATCGATACTCTCAATCTGCCCGTTTCGTGAGGCTGACTGCCTGAAGATGATCAAGAAGTTAATGGAGCGGGGAATTGTTGAGATTAAATGAATCTTGTAAATCCTGTAAATCTTGTAATCATGTCTTTAACTACGTCAGTTTTAGACAGGATGACAGGATTTACAGAATTAACACGATTCTTGATCACAAAGAATCGCCGTGACACGGGATGCGCGAGGTTGCGCCAACGCGACAGCGGACGCTCCTTCACGATCTCGAAGCCCGCCAGACTAAACATCCTGCGCCAACCGTGTTCCGCTCGAAACGTGCATGGTCCAGTCCGCCCACGCCACTGCCGATCGTGCGTCCAGCAGACCACGCGGTCCCACCAGATCCTCGGTATATCTTCGTAGATAATCGCGAGGCCGCCATCGCGCAACACGCGACTAACTTCATTCAACACGAGTCGCGGATCTTGCGCGTGATGCAGCACGTAGCAGAGCAGCACCGCGTCAAAGCTCTCGTCTCTCACAGGGAAATGACGGCCATCGTAAGGAAGATAGTTGATCCGAGCGGCGGTATCGTGGCCTACGTCCAATCCAACCACAGGCGTGCCCAGCAAGCCCTGTAGATGATGCGCTATGAAGCCATTGCCGCAGCCCACGTCGAGCACGTTGGCTTGCGGCGGAAGCACTCGAGCGACTTCGAGCGCCATGTCATAGGCACGACCAACCTTGCGGCGGCGTCGCATGCGCTTGAAGCGACGTTTGATCGTTGTAGTCAAACTCTTCACTGCCGGCGCTCAGTGCAAGCGCGGTTCCTCGTTTTCCGCCAAGCTGAAATTCCAAAAACACCTGAAAAACAAAACCGCTTGTGCAACTGGAGCAAATTTGTGTCGCCACGAATTGCTGACAACTGAGCGGCAGATCTCTGCCTATGAAGTTCCGGCAAATGGTGGTATATAGTAGCGCCAAGCCGTCTCGCCTCCGGCTCGGTGGACCTCAGATCAAGCCGTCGCAAATCTTTATCGATACCTGGCCATAAAATTTTTGGCAGATTTTGAAATGAAAAGCCATTTAGCAACATTTTAAGTGTGACTTGTCCAGAAGATGGTCATGCGGTTGGACCGACCCGCGGTGCAGCGGGCGGTGCTTGATGCTTATTGGCTCACGCTAAAGGAACTCCACAACAAAGAGCTGGTCGATCCAGTGGACCGCACGTGGATCTTTGTTTGGCCGCACGACTCTCGGTCACAAACACTCATGTGATTCAGATAAAGGAGAGATCCCTCATGTCAGACACTGACAAAAAGAAAAAGAAATGGACATTGATGTTCTATTTCGCAAGCGACAACACTCTCTCGCCCAGCATGCTTTATCAGTTTAAAGCGATCAAGACTGCGGGGTATCAAGTGGATACCAATGTGCTGGTGCACTTCGATCCACATGAGAGAGGCATACCCTCGATGATTTTTGAGGTCAACCGGACTGAGAAAGAAGGTAAAAGGGCGTCACAGATCGGCGACGATCGAGATCCACGGGTTCGTGACCTGGCAGGAGATCAGGTTGATCCAAAACTCAATGGTGATCAGCCTATCCAGAAGGGCCGCTTTGCCGACACGGATGCCTTATCAGCCGCAGAAGAGCTCAGGTATTTTCTTGATTACTCTCGGGAACACTATGAGGCTGACCAATACATGCTCTTCCTCGTCGGGCACGGTCTCGTGGTGGGCCGCGATGCGTTCCTTCCCGATGACAACCCGGGCACAGGCATCAGCCTGGTCGAGTTAGACAACATCTTGCGGAGTTTTTGTCGAGAAATTGGAAAAGACAACCAGGTGCTCGAGCTCCTTGGTATGCATAGCTGCTCGATGAGCGCGGTGGAGGTAGCATATCAACTAAAGGGTACCGCCAATTACATGTTGGCTTCAGAGGGCCTTTCATTCGTTGGTGCGTGGCCTTACCGCCAAATGCTACAGAAGATCTTTTCCGCCATCGACAAAACTGACGAGGCGGTGGTCGTTGATGATTTGATGAAGTGCCTGCATGAGCTTTGTCTGCACAACAGTGCTGACTTCATCTTTGCCGGTTATTCATCTGATCTCTGCCTCTGTAGTTTGGACCGGAAAAGAGTGGAAGCTTTATCCCATCCACTCCAAAAACTATCAGCCGCACTCAAGGCAGGATTGAATAATGACCGTTGTAAAGAACTGATCCAGTTGGCTCACCTGGAATCACAAAGCTACTTTCAGGAGCTTTATACCGATCTCTACGATTTCTGCCTGTGCCTGATGGTCAAATGTAAAGGAGCGGATGCTAACGCAGCACAGAAACAGATCTATAAAGCCTGTGATTCGATGATTACGGCCCTGAAGCCTGAGACGGAAAAAACGAAAAGAGGCCCGATCGTACAGGCTGATTTCTTTGGACCAGACTGCCAGTACTCTCACGGGCTTTCAATCTACTTCCCGTGGGCGAGACCGGCTGAGGATGCAAGTGAGCATTTCATTCGAAACTACGAAACCTACGCTTTCGTGACAGAGCTAAGCGGAACAACGTGGCTCGAGTTTCTTGAGGCGTACTTCGAAGAGACGAAAAGGGACAAGCGCGAAATCAGAATCCCTGAAGAGCTTGAGGAGACCTTAAAGCGTGCCACAGCAATGTTCAAACCAATGTCGTTCCGGACGGCGGCACCTGCAACCCCAGTGACAGCGCTAACGGGAGGTAAAACCAGTCCAGCAGATGCGAGTGGCGATTTTAGTTACTCGTACATCAAAAATTACTCGCGCGACTTTGCGATCACGGAGCGCGCGTTGAAAGTGTTTGAAGAAGATGAGAAAGGACCGAAGAAGAATCCGAAGAAGAAAAAGAGAAAATAGACGGTTGGTTTATTTCTCCCTACCAATCGCCCTGTTTTGTCTTGTGTTTCCGGTGTACGCCCCGGAAGCTTCCGACAACGCCAGCCTGCCGGCGCGCGAAAGTAAGCAAAAGTCAGCCACGATTGCTGCCAGAAAACAAACGCTGAGTTCATTACTAAGCGCTGCCGGCGAGCTCCGGCGGGCCAACGACACCAAAAAAGCAATACAGACCCTCAATGAAGCCGGCCATTTACAATTGGATTTATCCCAGCCAAACGAGGCCCTCACTACTTTCCAGCAGAGCTCGGCACTGTTGGACCAGGACGTCGATCCAGTTATTAAAGTCGACACGTTGAATGGTTTGGCCGCCGCCCACAACGCTCTCAACCAGTATTCTCAGGCGATACCTCTCCTTAATGACGCGCGCACAATGAGTGATCAGAATAATTATCCGGCGGGAAAGGCCGAGGCTCTACTGTTACTCAGCGAGTGTCAGAATAATAAGAGCCATGACGATGCACTGAGCACTGCCGGCGAGGCGCTTTCGATATGGCAGAGCATCGGTAATCAACGCGGTATCGTGCGCTCACACCTCGCTCTCGGCACTTACCATTATGCGCAAGCAAGTCTGATAGAAGCGGAGCAGAACTTTCAGACAGCCCTGGATCTTGCACGCCAGATCAACGACCCACTACTACAAGCGGAGTCGCTTGTTTATCTCGGATTTATTGGGTACCGCAAAGGTGCATGGCAAGAGACGTTTGAATTTGCCACGAGCGCTCAGGATCTGGTCGATAGCGCGCCGCCCTTTCTGTTGGGCCAGATCACTGCCACCTTTGCAGATGCCTTTATCGAAACCGGTCTGCCTGAGGTCGGATTGGCGAAATACCAACAGGCCCTTGAATATTACCGCGAGGCGGAATCTTCCGCTGGAATGATCAATTCGTCATGGGGCATCGGCAAGGCACAATATCTTCTGCAGAACTATCCGGAAGCGTTAAGTATTTTGCAAGGAGCCCTCGCGAACGCCGAGGCGAACGATCTGACAGGTTGGAAAGCGCAGTGTCATGAGTACTTGGGAAGAGTCTATACGGGCATGAATCAGCCAGCCGAAGCACTGGCGCACTTTCAGAAAGCATTTACCTTGTATACGGGCCTGGGTAATCAGATGGAGGCAGCTAGTGTCCAGGCTATGATCGGTCAGGTGTATCAAACACAGGGAAAACTGGACAAAGCGCTGCCATTCTATCAACGCGCTCTCCAGACGTTCGACGCGCTCGACGATCGCATCAATCGATCAGTCACTCTGTTTGCCATGGGCCAACTGGAGATGAAGAGAGGCCACTTCAACACTGCCGAACACTACCTCCTGCAGTCGATTGAAACAACAGAGCACCTGCGCAGTCTGTCTACCACTCGTGATCTTACCGCGGCGTTCTCAGCGACTGTTCACGATCGTTATTTACAGTACATTCAGTGCCTGATGCGGCGTAATGACAAACAGGCGGCCGTCCAGGCGTTTGAAATCAGTGAATCCGCGCGCGCCCGCTCGCTCGCGGAGTTTCTGCGCGGCACCGAAACAAATCTGTTGGCGAATCTGGATCCCGAGCTGGCAAAACAGGAAAAGTCACTGCGTCAATTACTTCAGGCCAAAGAGAACGACAAAATCGCGCTGCTGGCACGGAAATATGAGAAAGACGAGCTCGAGAAACTGGACGTGCAACTGGCCCAGCTCGAGGCACAGTACAAATCTGTTTCGACGACCATTAGCCAGCGCTTTCCCGCATACGATCAGATCACTAGGCCGCGCGGTTGGGATCTGGCGAGAATACAGCAACAGGTTGTGAACGACGACGATACGATCCTGCTGGAATACATTCTTGGCGCTGACAAAAGCTACGTTTGGGCCATCACCCGCGATAGCTTCAGCGCGCATGAGATTACCGGAAAAGTCGATGTAGCAGCGGAAACCGTTTACAACTTGTCGAAAGACCGGTCTAAAGAAAACGAAGACCAGTTAGCACAGGCGACGCAATCGTTGTCGCAAATGTTGCTGTCGCCTGTTGCCGATCAGTTGAATAAGCGACGCATCATTGTGATTGCGGATGGCGCGCTCAACTACATTCCATTTCAGATGTTGTCGTTGCCTTCGTCCCCCGCTGAGCCGTTGGTGGCCCAACATGAAATCATCAATGCTCCGTCAGCATCGGTTTTGGGTGAGCTGCGCGCGGAGGTTGCCGGTCGCGGCGCGCGTTCGAAAACGCTGGCTGCGTTCGGTAATCCGGCACTTGGTTCCGGTGCACTGAACGATAACTCAGACCAACATTTGCGCTATGCAATGCGCGACATTGAGCTCAACGGCGACAGCTTCGATATCTCCAAAATAGGCGAACTCTTTTTTGCCGAGCGTGAGATCAACACCCTGCGCGAGATCGCGACACCGGCGGCAACATTCACAGCCACAGGGTTCGCTGCCAGCCGTGAGCAGCTATTCAAACTGGACTTCAGCCAGTATGCGATCCTGCATTTCGCGACTCACGGTTTGCTGGATCCAAAACGTCCCGAGCATTCGGGCATACTGCTCTCGATGGTCGATGATCAGGGTAACCAACAGAAAGGTTTTATCAGTCTCCAGGATGTTTATTCATTGCGAGCGCCGGTTGATCTGGTTGTGCTGAGCGCCTGCCGGTCAGGACTGGGCAGAGAAATTCGCGGCGAGGGATTAGTGGGACTCACGCGCGGTTTTATGTATGCAGGCGCGACTACGGTAGTGGCGAGTTTGTGGAAAGTTGACGACGAAGCGACCTCGGAGCTGATGAAGCGTTTCTACATCGAGATGCTGCAAAACAAAAAGACTCCCGGTGAAGCTCTGCGCATCGCCCAAAACAGCATACGTGAGAAACCAGAATGGAGTGCGCCGCACTTTTGGGCCGGATTCACATTGCAGGGTGAATACAAGTATGTAGTTCATTCAAAACCCGGTTGGCGAAGATACTCAGTTCCGATCGTGATTGGGTTATTGATGATCGTATCGGTGGGTGTTGCTGGTTTGTATCGTTATCGAGTGAGGGGATCAGTCATGAAATAGTAATTGCCAATCACATCGTTCTTTTTGAAAAGTTTCAAGAGGTACTTGCCGGGAGTTAACCTGTTGGCGGGAATTCTTACAACCACTGATTGAGCGTTTTGCGATTCGATCTTCAGATCGCCGAGTGCGCCGTCCAAATTTTCCAGTTGAACGCGATAGCCGGCAGTATCGGCTGATGGCTCCGGTAGTTTCAGGTGAACTTCCAGTGCCTCAGTGCTGAGTGGGAGTGAGACTGTTGTTGGTTGAGCGCCGGTAGCTCGATCCGATGAGGACGCTGCCAGTTCTATCTCGGTGAAGGTTTGTGGTGAACGAGGCACCAATATAACGATAACAACTGTCACCAGCACGAGAACTGCGACAACGGTCTGTGGCACTAAAGGACGTTGAACGATAACCCGTAGCCACTCTTTCCACCTTGATGTTGGCTGCTCCGGGCAAAGGGTCGCGTGAAATGACTTCGCTGCTAAAACTCTCGCCTTGCGCGCGTCGGTGGTGAGATATCGTTCCTGGAAACGTCTTTTGCGGTCGGAAGGTAGCTCGTTCCGCAGATAAGCATCGATGAGATCCTGTTCGGCCGCGTCGACCTCGGCGGGCCATTCGTCCTGGGCAAAACACAGCTCCTCGAATTGCTCCGATTCCTGCTCAGTGAGTTCTTCGAGTAGATAGGCAGTTATGCGTTCGTCAGTCATAATTTAGTGCCTTTTTGGAGGCTTCCACAGACGGGGCCGCTGCCAAACCGGAGCTTAAAAAACCTGCTCATTAATAATGTCCAGATTTCGAAATAGTAACATGGAAAAATTCTACCAATGATTTTGGCTGAGTTTCTTGAGACACTCTTCGAGGTCCCGTCGCAGGCGGGTAACGCGGATCCTCAAGGCTGAAACAGTTCGATTCAATTTCTCCGCCAGCTCACGACGGCGTTGGGCCCGTTCCTTTCCACTCAGGGCCTCACAGTATGCATTCAGGAGGTTTCTGTCATATTCGGGCAATTGCTCGAAGCACGCCTTCATGAGACTAAAGCGGTCTATCTGCTCGGTCGTCGCCTGTTCGTGTCGTTCGAGGAATTGAAGGAAGGCCGCGCTTTCCCTCGTATTAACCCGCCAACTTTCCATGATGATGAAGCGCGCAATGCCCAGACAAAAGCTATCGATGTTGGGTACCTCTGCCCCTTCCGCAAGCCTTCGGGCGGCACGGTCAAGCGTCTCATCAGCCGCCGCACTGGGATCAGCGACGCCGCGCGTCCGAAAATAGCCTTCTAACTTTTTATGAAGACTGAGGTAACGGCGACCCGCCTCATCCGGATCGTCCGGACAAAGAAACGTCAAAAAGGTGCTGAAATGCTGATCCAATTTATTCGCAAAAGTCTATTGAGCTTTGACCTGGCATGTTCGAACCTGGCGACACTAAGAAGTAAATATGAGAACGTTTTCGGGGCGCCGCCAACCGCTGAGTGAACCAGATAATAGCAAAAATTGATCGATTTTCTCTGCGTCCTCAGCGTATCTCTGCGTTCTCTGCGTTAAAAGGCGACTCAAACGCAGAGCACGCAGAGATACGCCGAGAACACAGAGAAGACTTCATCAAGGCACATGCAAGCTTTTTCGTGAAAGCTTTCCGCAGATCCCGACATATTAATTGAACAGTCCGAACCAGGACACACTCACCCCCACTGGCGGCTCACTCCGGTGCCTCCCACCACCAGAGTGAGCCCCTTCTTCTTGTAAATCTTGTAATCCTGCCTGATGATCTGTGGCAAAATGCGACCATGACGATATTTCTGATGACTGCCTTATTACTGACTCAAACTCTGCCCGCTGGATACTGGCCACTCGAGAAGAGCCAGCCACTCATCGACAAAACACAAACGATTCGTTTGTCCGGCGATCTCTCGAAACTATCCGACGGCGAGCGAAAGGCCGTGGCCAAGTTGATCGAGGTGGGCCAGATCTTTCAGAAGCTTTACGAGGAACAGCGACATCCGGAAGCGCTCGCGTCCTACCGCGCGCTCGAGCAACTCGACAAGCGAACCGGCTCGACGCCCGCGACGCAAAACCTTTTGACGCTCTATCGTCTCTTTCAGGGACCAATCGCCACGACGCTCGAAAACAAACGCGAGCCGTTCCTGCCCGTCGAGCCGATCAAGCCCGGCAAGAACATGTATCCGTGGGGAATCACCAAAGAACAGATCGACGAAAAGCGGAGTGATCTTCTCGACTTACGCACCGTGGTTCGTTTTGCGACTGCTGAGAATCTGAAGAACGATATCGCCAAACTCAACAAGTATCCGGCGCTTCAAACTCTTCATCTCGGATTGCTTGCAGAGTTGCAGCGTTTGCAGTCAGGACCGAAGACTGCGTTGTACGCCGTGCCCTATTCGGTCGCTTACGCAGACGAGTTGATGAAAGCTTACGGTCTCTTGAACGAAGCCGCCGATGCGGTCGCGAAAGATGACGAGGAGTTTGCACGCTACCTGCGCAATCGCGCGCGCGATCTGTTGTCGAACGATTACGAGTCAGGCGACGCGAGCTGGGTCACCGGACACTTCAAAAACCTCAACGCGCAGATCGGCTCTTACGAGACTTACGACGACGAGTTGTTAGGCGTGAAGACTTTCTTTTCGTTTTGCTTGTTTCTGACACGACAATCCGAGACGACTGCGCTGCGCCAGGCGATGAAAGGCTTGCAGGCGCTCGAAGACTCTTTGCCTTACCAGAATCACAAGAAGGTGCGTGAGGACATTCCCGTCGGCGTCTACGACGTGATCGCAGACTTCGGACAATCGCGTGGCGGCAACACTGCGACGATTCTGCCGAACGAGAGTTACGTCGCGCGCCGGTATGGTCGCACAATCCTTTTACGCGCGAACATCATGCGCGATCCGAGTATCTTCGAAAGCACGTCGGGGACCCTCGCGGCGGCAATCGGCGAACAGCAGGCGAAGGAACTGACGCCTGACGGTAATTTCTATCGCACGTTGTGGCACGAAGTGGGCCACTACCTCGGCGTCGATCGCACGCGCGATGGTCGTGATCTCGACGAAGCGTTGCAGGACAATTCAAACGCGATGGAAGAGATGAAAGCTGATCTGGTGTCGTTGTTTGTTGCTGAAGCGCTGCACAAGCAGGGTTATTACACTGATGCGCAGTTGCGGAGTGTTTATGCGGGCGGCATCCTGCGCGTGTTGCAGAACGTGCGTCCACGACGGGATCAGCCTTACCAGACGATGCAGCTAATGCAGTGGAATTTCTTTCTCGAAAACGGGCTATTGACTTTCGATCCGGCGACGAAGCTGCTGCACGTTAATTACGAAAAGTATCACGACGTTGTCGGGAAGATGCTGGAGAAGACGCTCGCAGTGCAGTATGAGGGTGATAAGGCCGCTTCTGATCGGTACATCGATCAGTACACGAAGTGGGACGAGAACCTGCACGGCGTGATCGCAACGAACATTCGCGCGCAGCAGCGCTACCGTTTCAGAGTCTTCAAGTACGCAGCACTGGGTGAATAGAATTTATCTGCGTGAATCTGCGGCCTGGATCGACTGCTGTGCGATCTCGAGATAGGCCCGCAATCGCACCTCGGGCAGTACCAGCCTGTCTGACGTGGCCCGGGCGCGCTCGAAATTCACGAGCGCCAGTGATCCGATTGCGTTCGACAGTTTCATCGCTACTTGGGCTACGCTGTTCGCATTCTGCATGCTCAGCTCGTCATCTTCGTAATACTCCGGACCAAAGCCTTCCATAGTCCGCGCCGCTGCGCAAAGATCATTCACCTGATCGACCAACGGATCGAGGATCTCGAACGAACGCTTCACATCATATTTCCCAAACGCACGTGCAATCTCAATCAACGCATTCATCTGGTCCTGATCCTGCGCTGGCGACGACGAACCCAACAAGCTCTTCGCTTGTTCGAGGAGATTCATCGCATTCGCGCGCTTCTGTCCGGGCCCGATCTGATTCGCAATCTGCATGATCTGAGCCGCACGCTCTCGCGGCGATTTAAGTGCGGCGATCGTTTTGAATGCGTCTTCAACTTTACCTTTCGAAACTGCGCGGTTCGACTCCTGCTGATCGATGAATGTGAGCAGGTTCCGGCGCTGGTAAGGATTGGAAACACGCTCGTTGACGATCTGTCTCGCACGTGCTGGATCGCCGTTGACGGCTTCGCGGTTGGCGAGTTCGATGTAGAGTTGTTCACGCTGGTCCCGCGGCACTTTTTCAATCCCATCGAGTGCGGCCTCAAAAGAATTATTTTGGATGACATTCCGAAAGTTGTTACCACTCGGACTATCCGGATTCAGCTCCACCAGCTTCTTTTGCACTGCCGCCATAGTGCTGCTGTTGATATCCGGTCCAAACCGTCGCAATCCGTAAAGCAAGTTCAACGCGGCGTCTCTTTCCGGTGAGTTAGAGCCCGATGGGGGTCGAGAGAAAGACAGAGCTTCGGTAACGGCTTTCTGTATCAGGTCTCGATATTGATCGTCAGTCAGAATCGGGTTGGGTGGCGTGCTTCCATCTGGAACAATACCTCTTCGTGAATTCTGGCTGAAACCAAGCAGGTTTATGAGAACTGAAGCGGCTTCAGGTTGAGTGAGCAGCTTGTCGTTGAGAAGCTTGGTCGCGATATCACTGGCGAACTGAGCCGCCAGCTCGGGGTTCTTTTGCCGGAGTAGACCAACGGTGCTGACCAGATTCACCGAGTAGTGTGACTTCAAACTCTGCCGCGCGATCTGTAGCGCGCGGTTGGGATCGGTGCGCGCAATCTGGTTGGCGATCGACGCCTCGAGCAAACCGTCCTGTGACGGATTAGCTCGTTTGTTCTCGTATGGATTCGGGGGTGGCTTACTCGAATAGATAAAATTCAAGGCCGCATCAGGATCGCGTTCCGTGAGCATCTGTATTATCTGGAAGCGCATCTCGGTGATGGCTTGATACTGCTGCGGAAACTTGTCACTGTTGGGATCGAGCGTCGCAAGATACTCTTTGAACCCGATCGTCGCATCCGTGAAATACTTCGACGCGCGTTTTTCATCAGAGCTCCACATGAGCTGCGCGGCCTGAAGTTGGGCTTTGATGCGCGTCAGCGGCGATTTGATTTGTGCGATCAGGCCGTCCATCTCGATCAGTAAGGCGACGCCTTTTGCCTTCACCACTTCCTGGTTCTTGCTGGCCTTGAGCTCATCCTCGTTCGCCTCGCGCTTCTCGAGTAGTTTGATCTCGATCTGCCCCGGTGGAGCGTCAAGAGAATTAAGCGGGCTCACCGCTATCAGATAAGGACCAGCGGCAGCGGCTACGAATGAAACATGCTCCGGACCATCATTGCCGTTTGGTGAATCGAAATCACCGATGATTTTTCCGCTGGGCGCAAACACTTTGACAGTCGCGTCGATCCCGCGCTGCTCCACCACGAGTTGAACAAAAGTGTTCTCTTCGAGATTGATTGTGAACTCCTGCGTCTGACCCGCCTTGAGCGTGCGTTCGATGGGCGTGCCGAGTTGCAGCGTCGTCGGCCCCTGGGCGTTTGCGGTAAGGAAGACACAAATAAACAAGAAGGGAAGGAGTGCGAGTCGCTTGTTCATGATGAGATCTCCTGACTGTCCTAAGACGCCCGAGACTACCAAACAGTTCCCCTAAGATAGCCACAAAAGGCACAAAAAGCACAAAAGAAAACAGTATAGAGTTCAGCCCCCCTGAAATTCTGAACGTCTTCTTTTGTGCTTTTGTGCCTTTTGTGGCTACTTCCCGAAAGCGTTGCTGCCGAGGAAGTTTTCTTTGAGGTAACTGACTGTATCGTGAAGTGTCTCGCCGGGATCGCGTGGCTTGAAGCCGAGCTCGCGACTCGCTTTAGCGCAGTTCAAATACCAGAAATACTGGGCCATCTCGATCGCGCCAGGCTCAACTGGCGACGCCATGTCCCACTGCTTGAAAAGCGAATCAACAAGATTCGCGCCTGTGATCGCGAGTCTTGACGGCAGTGCGAGCCACGGCGACGAGACTTTAGTGAGACGCTCGAGCCGTCCGAAGAATTTCGAGAAGGTCCAGTTTGCGGAGCCGAGCAGGTAGCGCTCGCCGTGCCGGCCTTTCTTCATCGCCACTCGAAACGTGCGTGCAGCGTCGCGCGCGTCGACAAAACTCACGCCGCCCGTCGGCACGGCGCCAATCTTCCGCGCCATGAAGTCGAGAATGACTTTCGTCGAGCTGAGGCGATCGTCTCCGGGCCCGAGCAGCAGACTCGGATTCATGATCACGAGCCTTAAACCTTTGCCCTGAAAACGTTCGAGTGCGGCCATCTCCTGGTACGCTTTGCTCGCGTAGTAAGGCCAGCGCGAGATTAGGTCGAGCGGTACTGGATAGGTTTCGTCTGGAATGACTTCGCCATCTTTCGTGACGGCGATCGTTCCGCTGGTTGACGCTAGCACGATCGATTTGACGCCTGCGGCCTTCGCGGCGTCGCAGAGTAGTCGCGTGCCTTCGACGTGAATGTCGTACATCTCGCGCGCGTCTTCGCGCTCGCGCGAGACTTTACCGGCGAGGTGATAGATCTCGCTGATACCTTCGACGGCGCGCTTGTTGTCGTCAGCATTCGTGATGGAGCCGGCGAACGTCTCGCCACCGAGATTGACGAGCCAGTCGGGAATCGAAGTCGCCATGACGCGCACGTCGCGTGCGCCCTCTTCAATCAGTTGTCGGACGAGATGTGAGCCGAGAAAGCCCGTGCCGCCGGTGATGAGCGTGACGGCGCGCTGGCGCTTCTCGATGGCAGCGCGTCGCTTGGTCGCGGCGGTGACCGGGGTCATGCGAGCGGTGCGTTTGCCGGGCTTCTTGGTAGGCATGAAATCAAAAAATAGGTCCTATAGGACCAAGAGGACCTATACTGCAACCTCTTCCGTGACGAGTTCCTTCTTCCTCTCACTCTTCCAGAGCTTCCGCAATTCCTTCGCGTCGAATTCATGGCGCGTGCGATCGCGGAGATTCACCACCTCGTGCCTGACGCGAGCGGCTATCAACCTGTAAGCCTCGGCGCGCGGTATGCCCTTCGTCATCTCTTCGAGCTCTTCAATCTCGAGGAAGCGCCCGATGCGCGCGCCTACCTCGCGGCTTTTGATGAGCGTCGTGCCTTTCGGCATCGCTTCGTACGTGCCGTCGAGAAACATCGGCAGGATGCCGACGCGCGCATGCAGCGCGAGATACCCGACAACTGGTTTGAAGTCAGCCATAATGCCCGTCATCGAGCGCGTGCCTTCAGGGAAGATGAGCGCGTTGTAACCGCGATCGAGAAATGATTTCGCATGACGCAGCGACTGTCGCAACGAACCCGTCCGTTCCATCGGCACGAGGTTCGTGAAGTTTTCCATCACGGCGCGTTTGTACTTCGTGTCGAAGAAATAATCCGCGGCTGCGAGCGCGACGAGATCTTTGCCAAACTCACCGAGCGCCATCTTCGTCAGCCCCATGTCGAGGTGCGAGCAGTGGTTCGCAGCAACGAGGAAATTCGTGTGCGGCGGAATGTTCGAGCGTCCCTCGTAGTGCGTGCGCAGGAACTGATCGTAAAGGAATTGCTGCAGGAAGTCGGCGGCCTTGTTTCCAGCCGTCTTTACAAACGATGGAACGTGAATCTCGTCGTCTTTCTTTTGATCGTCAACGCGCGTTTCCTGCTTCGGCGCGGCGCCCGGCTGGCGGCTGACAACGGTCAGAAGCTCTCGCACGTCCTGAATCTCGTTGAAACGTTCGGGCGCCGAGATCGTCCCGCCCGCGTTCTCAATTGCCGTCGCGAGCTCGACAAACATCAGACTATCGAAACCAAGATCGCTCAATCTCGTATCGTTCGAGACTTCCGATCGCGGACGATTCGCGACACTCGAAACGAGTCCGAGCAGCCAGAACGAATCAGCACTCGCACTCTCCTGCGCACTGCTGCGACGTCCTGATTTCTGGCTCTCCTCCATCGACTCCATAATCTGGACCACTTCACGTCGCTTCACTTTGCGCGTCGCGGTGCGTGGCAGCTCGATATCAGTGAAGTGCAAAACTTTTACGCGTTTGAAATAGGGCAGGGAGGCAGAGACTTCGCGGAAGTGCTCCTCGACCAGACGATGCAACGCCGCGCGCGAGAGCGAGATGTCGTATTCATCATCGGGCACGACGAGACACGCGACCTTCTCACCGATACCGTCAGCGAGGCCGACGATGCTCAGCTCTTTCACGTAAGGCGAATTTCCGTAAGTTTCTTCGAGCTCGTCTGGATAAACGTTCTTGCCATTTGTATCGACAATGATCTCTTTCGATCGCCCGACGAGAAATAAATTCCCATCGTCATCAACCCGACCGAGATCACCGGTGTACAGCCAGCGATCGACGAGCGTCTTGCGCGTAGAAATCTCGTCTTCGTAGTAACCGAGCATCACGTTCGGACCACGCGCGATCACTTCGCCGACGCCGCTGGCATCGGGATCAGCAATGCGCACTTCGACACCCGGCAACGGCTTTCCGACTGTTCCCGTCAACATGCGATTTTCCGGGCGCGTTACAGTCAGCACCGGAGAGGCTTCGGTCAAACCGTAACCTTCGAGAATCGTGAACCCCAAACCGTGAAAGTCGCGTTGAATCTTCTCGCTCAACGCCGAGCCGCCGCTGATGAAATAGCGAATGCGCCCGCCGAGACCTTCGTGAATCGGATAGAACAGGATCTGTCCGAAGTTGAGCGGCGTCTTATCGCGCAGCCACGCGTTGGCCCACATCAGATTATCGGCCGCCTTACCGATCCAGTCGCTGCGCTCGTAGAGACGATTCTTGATGCGACGGTGCAGCAGCTCCCACAACGCGGGTACGCCAACCATGCCGGTCACGTGACCGTTCTTGATCGCGCGTGCGAGCGCGTCGCTCGTGAGCTCGGGCAGGTAAGTGATTTGTGCGCCGCGACTCAACGGCGTCAAAAAACCGGTCGAGAACTCAAACGTGTGATGCAGCGGCAACACTGACAACACACCGTCGTGCGTCGTCATGTCAAAGACTGACGACAACATCGACACCATGCTCGTCAGGTTGCGATGCGAGAGCATCACGCCTTTCGGCTGTCCGGTCGTGCCTGATGTGAAGATGAGTGACGCAACACTTTGCGCGTGTGCGCGCTGCGGCAGCAAAGCGATGCGCTCGTCTTCGGTTTGTTCGTCTGGCAGTGCGAAGACTTCGTCGTAAGTCCAGAGACGCGTCAGTCCCTTCTCGTTGAGTTGTTCTGGCAGATCCGGATGCTCGTCCAATACGGCCTGGCTACAGATCACGCCCGCGGCATTTCCGGCGCGCGCGAAGTTGAGAATCTCCGCCGTCGAGCTTTCCGGATCGCAGGGAATGCATGTGGCGCCGGCTTTCAGCACGCCGAAGTAGCTCATGCCCCACTCGGGCGCGTTGCTGCTCACGAGCATCACGCGATCGCCCTGCTTGATCCCTTCGCTTGCCAGAAAGCCTGCCACTCGCGTCGCCAGCTCGCGCATATCGGCGTAGGTGTATTGCTCCTTGCGCCCGTCGCGCTCAATGCGCATCGCCACTCTCGTCGCGTGACGTTTCGTCGACGTCTCAAAGAGCTCGAGCAGATCGCGATACGTGTAAACGCGCTTCGGCTGCGCGCGCATCTCGTCTTCGAGCGTCGGAAACACCCACTTCGTGAGTCCGGGCAGGTGAATGTTGAGCCAGTAGTCATACCAGTCAAACTTTTCCGGATTCCACGTCAACAACGATTGCTCGTCTTCACTGATGCGATCGAAGAGCGAGCGCACATTGTCTGAACGAAACACGTAAGCGTTCTCGACTGTGAACGGGCGAAACATATCGAACGCCTCGCTGGTTTCGCGCGTCAGCTCTTCCACGCGCTCCACGCTGCTCTTCACGCGATCGATCACTTCAGCGACACGTCCGCCGCCCCAGCGCGGCCGCACGCGATCCAATAACGACGACGCTTTCTTTGCCGTCGCATTGAACATCGGCACAGACGTGTTTTCGAATTTCGAGACAGTGACGGGCCGTGGCTCCATCCGCGCCTGAATCTTATTGAGGATCTTGATTCCAGTGTCTTTCTCTTCGAAGTAGTTGCGCTTATCGAGCCCGCAGAGACCGATGATCCGCTCCATGTTATTAGCGTTGGCATCGCCGGTAGCGGCCTGGAAAACGAGTCGCGGCTCTTCGACGCACGCCTGGGCCGAGACCGCGAGCATCACAGATGCGACCTGGTCCACGGGCGTAATATCGAGAATGAGTTTCGGATCTGCGGGAATCTGCGTCTGGCCTTTGCGGATCAGGAAGATGATTGGCGCGGTCGTCGTGAAGCCTTCGTTCCAGCCGGGAAACGGGTACGACATCGCCGATTCGACGATGCTTGGCCGGACAATGCTGCGCACCATTTCGCTCTCAGCAGCGACGAGCTGCTCGCCGAGCGATTTGGTGTAAGTGTAGATATTGGGCCAACCCCAGTAAGCGGCGCGCTCGACGCCCAGATCTGTGAGTCGCGTGCGCGTCCAGACTTTTCGCTCGCGAGCGACGGCGAGTCCGAGTGCGTCCGGATCGTCAATGTCACGCCCTTCTTCGTTAAGTCTCTTGCGGGCGAGCTCGCGGAAGCGCGCAGTCATCATCGCATCGCGCGCTTCGTCCCGGACGCGATCCGCGAGCTTGGCGCAGTCTGCAATCTCCTGGTCCACTGAAAACTGCACGCCCTGCATCTCCGGCTCGCGATGGCGCGGGAAATAACCGAGCACCGGATCGCTCTCCCAAACCGCGCCGGAGCGATTGCCCGCGACGAAGCAGGTCGAGACGTGGACCAGCGCCGGGCGTTTCATGCGGCGCGCGAAGGCGATGACGTTCTGCGTGCCGACGACGTTCGTGCGCAGCCCGCTCTCGAGCGTCGGGTTGAAAGTCACATTGCCGGCGGAGTTGATGATGACGTCAATATCGTCAGCGATGGCTTGTGCTTCTTCTTCGCTGTAACCGAAGTTAGTCTCGGCGATGTCACCACCCCTGACGATCACCTTATCGTTGACGAAACCTTCGAGCGCGCTGCCGTAACGCTCGCGCAGCGGATCGAACGGTGGCGCAGTGATGATGTTGTTCCAGAAGCGGTTCTCCGACTCCTCCTGCGAACGCGCGCGCACGGTCAGATAGATCTTCCCGACGCTCGGGAACCTGTACAGCAACATACTCAGCGTGACCTTGCCGAGAAAACCCGTACTCCCAATCAGGAAGATTTTTCTATCTCTGTAGATTTCAGTCGGAGAGAGTTTCATGTCTTAGTCAACCTCTTACAGGATTAACAAGATTCGACAAGATTTACATGTTAATCCTGAAAAATCTTGTAAATCCTGTCTAAAACTCATTCCATATCAGCGATCCCGATCATTGGCTGGTGCAACATCGTGATCTCAGCCGAGTTGCCCATGTAGCTCCTCGCCATCGCGATCGCTTCCGTCAAATTGTCCGCACGTTCCCAACCGAGAATCCCCGGCACGTGCGCATTCTCCGCGCCCGCCGCAATCACGTGCCCGACATGCTGCCGCCCATTCTCACCCCAGTACCACATGAAAAACGGGTGCGCGCCGTGATACGCATTCCCGCGCCGGTACATCTCGATGTAACTGGGATTGTTCGCAAACTCGCGCTCATACTTCTCACGCAACGTAAACGCATCGCGCGTCTCCGGCAGCAGGCGATGGAAAAACTCGATGTAGCTCGGGTGAAACTGGTGATCGAAATCGTCATAGCACGGGTGATGCAGGATCAGCACGCCGCCTTTTTTCAGCAGCGGCTTGTTGCGATAAAAGTTGAAGTGATAACCAAGCGCCATCACCTGGACCAGCAGCGGGTTCAGAATCGAGTAGACGTTGTACGGCGAGATATCGGGAATGCCGGTGATCAGAATGTCAGCCTGGCCGCGAATCGGAATCGCATACTGCTCGAAACCCTTTGCCACGATCTTCTCGTGCACCAGCTCCGTCTTACCCGCATAACACGCTGTCATTTCATACTGCGACGGCCGCGAGTGCAGCAGCTTCCGGCGCGCCGCACGCGGCAACTTACCCATCGTGTAGCGCATGGCTTCAAACTTCATGCGGTCGAACGCGGTGAAGTCGTCTTCGTTGCGCAGCAGGAAATCCATGTCTGCGCCGTACATGCGATTGTTGATGGCCGTCTCGATATGAAAAACATTCAAAGTCTCGTCGACGATCTTGCCGAGCTTTATGACCTTGTGGTTCAAAGCCGAGCGCGCCGGATCCATGTAACTGTCCGAGTCGCGAATCGTCTGCGGATCGTGATGCATGCGCAGCGACTCGTAATCGCAAAGCCCGACAGCCACCGACTTGTGGCCGCCGTCCATCGGCACGAAATTGATGTTGACGTAAATCAGCAGGTCGCTTTCGGCGCAACGTCGATTCAAAACGAGCGGCTCTTTGTGTCGCGTCTCGCCGATCTTGATGAGACCGTCGGCCCACTCCGCGTCGTGATTGTAGTAACGATCGGGATAGTAGTCGGAGAAGATCTTCGGCCCGACCATGCGCTTCATTTCCCACTCGGTCATCTTCCGGTGCAGGGAATTGGCGATGATGATGTGAACATCGTCGACGCCGTGACCGGCGAGCATGTCGAGCACGATCTCGAGGATTGTCTGGCGGATGTCGGGCGTTGCCATCGGTGGCAACGGCAGACTGATATCGTCAACGGCAACCGTGACGCGCATTCCCGGCTCGAGTTGTGCAAACAGCGGATCGCACCCGAGCGGGTGATTGAGCGCGTAACGGACGGCAGCTTCGCGATTCGGCAAACCTTTGATCGTCGGGTTCGGGTAGAGAACACGTGTTCCGATCGGCAAGTCTTCGAGGATGAAGTCCTCACCGGACGGCATGATGCGCGGCGCGCTGTCGCGATCGATGTAGATTACGGATTCGTGCGTCTTGCGTCTGAGTTGAAGCGCCATAAGGTTGCTAATTGGGATTTCTCACGCAGCGGCGCAGCGGCGCGACGAGTCTTCCGTTGCGCCGTTGCGTCGCTGCGTGAGAAAACTTCTTTGTCATTTCAAATTCAAAATGGGCCAATCGTGATGCAGTGCGGTTTGTCGCAGCCGCATGTCCGGATTTATCACCGCGGGATGGCCCACGATCGAGAGCATCGGCAGATCGCTCATGCTGTCGGTGTAAGCGTACGAGTCGCTCAGGCTGATGCCTTCACGCTCGGTATAAGTTCGAATCCAGGAGGCCTTCGTCGCCGCCGCCATCACCGGCGGCAACAAACGCCCGGTCGCCATGCCATTCACAAACTCCAGCCGGTTCGTGACGTACTCAGTAATGCCGAGATGTTCCATCAACGGCTTGACCGAGAGGTCGAGCGCGCCCGTGATCACCACCTGCCGCAGTCCCAGCTTCCGCGACTGATCGATTAGCTCATACGAACCCGGAAACACCGCCGGCTTGATCACGTCTTCAAACAACTCCTGCGCGAAATAGCGTAGCCGGTCCTCAGACTGGCCTTTGTAGCGCTTGAAATACAGGTCGTTGAAAACTTTTCGGCTATACTGGTCAGTCACCGCGAAGACTGGAAGGCTCAAAAACGTGGTCGCGCTCTTCTTGAAGCTGGCCATCAGGCCCTGCTGGCGTCGCGCGTAGAACGAGAGGGTATGCACGAGGTTTGTGCTTACTAAAGTTCCCTCAAGATCGTAGAATGCTGCCCCTGCCAAGCTCTCCTCCGGCGATTTTTGCAGTTTGCAATGGAACCATCGGTCCGAATGGCCCCTGAATGGCAGCCACTATAGCGCATTCAGACGGATTTAGATAACCGGTAGCAAAAGTATTACAAACTGTATAGCGATATTAGACAATCAGAGGAGATTTGATGATAAATCTGAGGAAAAACCGTGAAATGTTGAAATCGGCGCTCGTCGCCTCGGCGCTGTTTTCGGTAGTTTTGGGCGGGGTTGCGTGTAATAGAGGCGCCTCAGACAGCCCTTCGAACACGGGCGGCGCCGACACGAAGATGGCGACCGACAAGCTTGCGGAAGCAGAACCGCTTTATGAGGGCCGCGAAGACATGACCAAGGCTCGCACGGCCGTCACGGCGCTCCGGCAGGCTCACGCGGCCGATTACGGCAACTACGAGGCAGCTTGGAAGCTCGCGCGCGCGGCCTTTTATGTCGGTGATCGGACCGACATTGATGCCGAGCGTGATGCGATGTTCAGGGAGGGAATTGACGCAGGCAAGGCGGCGGTTCAGCTACAGCCTAACAAGCCCGACGGCCATTTCTGGCTGGGCGCAAACTACGGCGGCAGCGCCGCACACAGCACGCTTTCGAATTTGTCGAGCTTCCAGGACATCAAGGGCGAGATGGAGTCGGTGTTGAAGATCGACGAGGGTTACCAGGGCTACAGTGGTTATCTGGGTTTAGGGCGACTCTACCTCCAAGCGCCGAAAATGCTGGGGGGCGATCCGGCGAAGGCCGTGGAGTATCTCGAGAAAGGCGTGAAGCTGAATCCAACGAACACGCTGATGCGCTATGAGCTTGCGAAAGCGTACGAAACCGTGAACCGGAATGGTGACGCTAAGAAACAGATCGAAACCCTGATGTCGACCGCTCCCGATCCGAAGTACGTCGCGGAACACAAACAAGCCGTCGAAGACGCGAAGAAACTTCTACAGAAGATTGATTCGGAAAGTTAGTTTGAGATTTCTCTGTGCAACCTCTGTGTTCTCTGTGTCTCTGTGGTGGTTTCGGGCATACAAACCACAGAGACACAGAGAACACAGAGGTTGCACAGAGCTAAGGTTTGCTTTTCTCGCGGATCTCTTCGAGGGTTCGCTTGTGCTGTTCGAGCTTCTGCCCGGCCTCGCCGAGTTTGCCTTGCGAGGTCAGTCGCTGGTAATCGTCAAACTCCTGGATTGCCCTGTTAATTAATTGTTGTAGATCCTGCGCCGGCGTCGCGGACGGCGTCGGCTGCTGCGGCGTTGTTTGATTGGATTCCGGCGGAGCCGCAGGCTTCACCGCTGCCTCACCGAACAAACTGTTCATCGCTTCCGTAAACGTCTGCCCGTAACCCAGCTTCTCCTGCGTCGCCAAAACTACCAGCCGCAATTCCGGCATCGGACTGCGCTCAGCCTGCAAATACACCGGCTCGACAAACATCAGCGACCGTCCCAACGGGATCACGAGCAGGTGTCCACGAATCACACGTGAGCCCTGCTGGTTCCAAAGACTGAACTGCGCCGATAGCTGCGCGTTTTGATCGATGCGTGCTTCGATCTGCACTGGCCCATCGATCAGGCGCGACTTCGGGAAGTTATAGACGACCAGCTTACCGTAGTTCTCACCGTCGCTGCGGCCTGCCATCCAACCGATCATGTTGTTGCGGTTAGCCGGCGTAAACGGCAGGATCAGCACAAACTCATTCTTCTTCTGCTCGCCCGGCAACTGCATCATCACGTAGTAAGGATCGATGGGCACATTCTCTTTCTTGCCTTCAGCCGTGACAACGGTCTGTTGCGCGAAACTCCAAACGTCTTCGCGTTGGAAAAACACCTTCGGGCTTTGCGTGTGATACAGGCTGTAGATCTCGCCTTGGGCGCGCACGAGCGTTTCCGGGTAACGCACATGAGCTCTCAGATCAGAAGGCATCTCGCTCGCGTCCTTGAACAGGTTCGGAAAGACGCGACGGTAAGCGTTGATGATCGGATCCTGATTATCAAACACGTAGAAGTTAACCGTGCCGTTGTATGCGTCGATCACGACCTTGACGCTGTTGCGAATGTAGTTGAGCGAGTTTCCGGCGACGTCGTGATGGGTTGAGTAAGGAAAGTAATCTGACTCGGTGAAAGCGTCGAGTATCCAGAAGAGACGCCCTTCATTCGAGACGACGATATACGCGTCTTTGTCGTAAGTCAGAAACGGAGCGACACCGTTGACGATGTCGCGAATGTTTCGATTGATCAGCACGTGACTATCGCTCGTCACATCATCAGAAAACGGCAGCTTCGAGACATCGCCGATGCCCCACGCGAGTAGCATCCGCCGGAAGCGGTTTCCCACGCGAATACCGCCCGTGCCCTGGTAAGTCGTAACGGCGTTTATCTCACCTTGCGGGTAGTCAAACTCGTTCTGCTTCGTCTTTACGTAAACGTAGCGATCCGTGAGCTCACCGTAATAGATCTCGGGACGAGTGACTTTGATCTCAGGGCCGGTCGACTCCACCGGCATATTCGACAACACGAACTGCGGCAGGCCCTCGGGCGTGAAGCCGTTGGCGCTGTTCATCGTCACGCCGTAACCGTGCGTGTAGATCAGTCTCTCGTTGATCCAGTTACGCGACTGTGAAGGAAGCTTCGAGTCGTTAATCTCGCGCGGCGCGATCATCATCTGCCGCGTCTGGCCTCCGGTGACGTAGCGATCGACGTCGACATCGGGAAAGTCGTAATAAGTGCGGATGGCTTGAATCTGTCTTAGCGTGTCTTGCAGCGCGCGCCAGTCCCAAAGGCGAATGTTTTCGAGGCTTTCGCGATTGTTGGGCAGGTCGAGTGCGGCTGTTGAATTTTCCGCTTCAAAGTCGCGCAGCTCGATTTGCTCGAGTCCAAAACCTTTGCGCGTCCACTCGATGTTGTAACCAATGTAAGGCGATTCACGGTCGAGCTCATTCGGTTTGACGATGAAACTCTGAATATAAGACGGCACCAGCACCACGCCCACGATATAAACCGCGACTGGAAGCGCAATCGCGATCAGCAACAAGCTGAAGCGCCGCACAGCAAACGCGTTAACGAGCAGGACAATCGCGGCAATGATCAGCGCCACGCAGACGAAAAGCATCGCGGGAAGCGTGTAGTGAGCTTCCGTGTAAGTCACTCCGGAAAAGGTTGCGTGATCTTCCCAGAGGAAAGGGAAGCGCGCGAGATACGTCTGCCAGCTCACCACCAGGAGAAAGAGTGCCAGCGCGCAACAGACACCGCGAAACGCAGCGCCCGACGACCAGCGCACGCTCGGCTTCAAAACGGTTTGCGGCAGACCGAGCAGCGAGTAAGCGAGGGCCGCAAGCAGGATGATGAACGTCACGCCGAGCAGCCACGAGCTCACAAGATCGTAAAGCGGCAGCGAGAACAGATAGAAGCCGAGCGACTTGCCGAAGATCGGATCGTAGATGTTTGTCGGCGGCTGGTTCCAGAAGAGCGCAAACTGGCGCCAGTGTTCCTTGAGTTTTAAGCCGTAGACGAGTCCGACGAGAGCCGCGATCAACCAGCCGAGTGGTCTGATGAATTTAGCGGGCGAAAATTGAAACGGCTGGTTGTTGAGAATGATCGTGCGTTGCTCGAATGCGTAAGCTCCGAAGAGTCGCTGGAAAAGCAGAAACGTCGCGCTCAAAAGTAACGCTGTCAGTATCGCGGAGCCGAAGAAAAGTGCGAGTTTGGCTTTGAAGACGTACCAGTAGATTGACGAGTAGCCGAGCGATCCGAACCACAGCGCTGAGATGTAGATCGAGACGATCCGCGAGAGCGAGATCAACAGCAAAATGGCCGCGACGACGAGCCAGATCTTCCAACGCCGTCGTTTCGGTGGTCCAACGTCGATGATTTCGGGGTTGCGCGGGTTCCTGCTCACGCACGTATCTTGCCACAGATGACGGAGGATTACACGGCTCGTGTATAATCGCGAGGATGCTCACGCCAGAGACAATTCTACAAGGCAGGTATCGTATCGTCCGCCAGCTCGGGCAGGGCGGTATGGGCGCGGTTTACGAAGCAATCGACCAGCGCCTCGACACCACCGTCGCACTCAAAGAAACGCTTTTTGCCGAAGAACGGCTGCGCAAACAGTTCGAGCGCGAGGCGCGACTGCTCGCTCGCTTGCATCATCCCGCCTTGCCGCGCGTCAGCGACCATTTTTCCGAAGGCGACGGCCAGTTTCTCGTGATGCAGTTCATCCCCGGCGATGATTTGTCGGAGATGATGAATCGCAAACGAGGTCCATTTCCCGTCAACCAGGTTTTGACGTGGGCGGATCAGTTGCTCGATGCGCTCGACTACCTGCACACACAGGATCCGCAGATCGTCCATCGCGACATCAAGCCGCAAAATCTGAAACTGACTTCGCGCGGCCAGATCATCCTGCTCGATTTTGGACTTGCTAAAGGTCAGGCTGGCGAGATCTCGCGCGTGACAACTTCCGCGAGTATCTTCGGCTACACGCCAAACTACGCGCCGTTGGAACAGATTCAGGGGTTGGGAACCGACTCGCGCAGCGATCTCTATTCACTCGCTGCGACGCTTTATCACTTAATGACCGGCGTCAAACCGCCTGACGCGTTGACTCGTGCTGCCGCGCTCGTGAACGGTCAATCCGATCCGCTGTTAAAGGCGAGCGAGTCGAACTCGGAGATCTCTTCTGATACTGACGAAGTGCTCGCGAAGGCGATGGCGCAAAACCGCGAACAGCGTTATGCGACTGCGGCGGACATGCGACGAGCGCTGCACGAAGCCGAGCAGGCGTCGACTGTCGTGAATCGCGGTGAAGCGCAGACTATTTTGTTCCCGGCGCCGCCACCGAAAACCGTGCCGGTGCAGACGCAAACAGTCGCGAGCGCGCAGACGGTTGGTCCAACGGGTGAGACCACGGTCGTTCGTCCGAAGAGTGGTGGTCCAGGACGACTAGTACCGGTAGCAATATTGGCGGTGGTGCTAGTGCTGGTTGGTGGCGCGATCGGTTTCTTCGCGCTGAAGAAGCACAACGAACCGGCCGCACCGGTCGCGACCGAGAGTCCGACGCCGTTCGGTGGTCCAGCCGTAGACACTCCTT
>Ga0207710_10000471_pt1 | contig 25737 bp, 18 predicted proteins | sample KBSS24metaG_FD_184400 | JGI IMG/M metagenome (GOLD analysis project Ga0207710, IMG submission 184400) | Switchgrass rhizosphere microbial communities from Kellogg Biological Station, Michigan, USA - KBS S2-4 metaG (SPAdes) (version 2) | ecosystem: Host-associated > Plants > Roots > Rhizosphere...
TGTCAGGGAGCCGCCTTCTCCCTCACGAACCCACCAGGAACTGGTCGGCGCGCTTTACTGCGAGCTCTGCCGTGCGCTGGAAGGTAGGTCTTTTTGCGTGTACATCGCCCCGTTCGACGTTCGTTTGCCGAGATCTGACGAGTCTGATGACAAGATCGAGACGGTGATTCAGCCCGATGTTTTCATCGTCTGCGATCGTGAAAAGACCGACGAACGCGGAGTGCGAGGAGCCCCTGATTGGCTCGCAGAGGTTCTTTCACCCAGCACCGCCAGCTACGATCAGAGCGTCAAAATTCCTCTCTACGAGCGTGCCGGTGTCTCCGAGGTGTGGCTGATACACCCCACGGATAGAACGTTGGCCATCTACCGGCTCGAAGTCGGTCGATATGGGCGTCCGATCTATCAGGAGCTGAAAGGGCAAACACTCCTCAGCGCTGTCCCCGGCGTCAGCATCGACTTGGACCGGATGATGGCTCGGTTGGTGTAACCAGACGGTTATTGCAGGAGACTTACTGGATGGAGGAGCGCTGCGTCGACGCCGCTCTATTGCCCGCATGTCGAGGGTGCAATCCAGAGGCGCCGCGCCGCGTAGTCCACGGAGAGACGCGTACCTCTCAGTAGATCAAGTCCGAGGACCATGACGGCAGCATTCGTCAGGCCTGCGTCTTCGAGAAAGGGTAGGTCGGCCACTCGCGCGGTAGTTCTTTCGCGGATGATTCCGGCAAATTTTACCGTGCCAATGGGTCCGACGCGCGACTTCACGGCTTTGCGCGTTGCGCCGCGCGCAGGATCACCATCGCGAAAGGCCGCCGACTGGGGGTCAAGATGTGCCGCCAACGCAAAATTCCAGTTGATGATTGTCGTGCGGGCACCCGAATCCAGCATCGCCACGCCTGATGATCCATTGATCTCGACCGGCAGAGTCAGCTGCTTGCCACCTGGTATCGACCCGGCGTTGACCAGGTGTGCCTGCCTTCCGACAACCTGTTTCCAGGAACTCAATGGAAGGAGCGCGACGGTCCCGCATCCGAACTCCATGACCGCGAGCCGGCCCGACATTAGATCGACCCCGACAACGCCGCCAAGCCGTGCATTGTCGGGACGATCAGGCAGGGTGACGGCTAAAAAATCGCGGATTTTGTGACTGTCGACCGAAAGCTCGGAGATGTGTGACAGGGTGGTCGCGGCAGAGCCGGTTGCGCCGCTGATCTCGCCGTTTCCAGCAGAAGGCAAATTCAGACGCTTAGCCAGCCATGAAAACACCGCGGTCTCATCGGCTCCGGTATCGAAGATGAAATCTAACGGCCCGGTCCCGTTGACCATGGCCGGAACAACCACATGTCCGGTCGAATCCCATTGGAGCGGAACCTCGCCTCGGGCGGCTGTCGCCAGCGTCAACGCGCAGATCGTAGCCAATAACCGGAATGGTCGCATCAGTGTCTGCGCGCGAGCTGCGGGACGTGGGTCTGATGATGCGAGTAGCTCATTTTGAACCGAAGACATAGGGGCGTTCCCTTGACGCGCGTAGTTCATAGGACCAGAGATGCGGCAGAGTCTCAAACGGTTGCCGAATTTTTGCCAGCACGGACCGAACCGCAAGGTGGTATCCGCGATTCGAGTCAAATGGTGCGGCCAGGGCCATGTGCCTGCGAAGTCGCTAGTTACTTCACCCTGATCCGCATGGGCACTGCCGGTACAGCGCAATCCGCCCAGCCGGAACCAAAATCTCGCGATATATGAATAACTTACGAGCGAGCGACTAACACCTCAGAATTCTTAGCTACCAACTTCAGCTACCAAAAAAGGATTTTGATCTGGCGGCCACCAAGTGGACTTGCTCGTGAGCTCCTGCCACAGCGAAGGGGGAGAACCCACACAGTGGGCGAGCGGCCGGCCCAATGCAACCGAGTGCATTGTCCTCAAGTTCGATGTAGCTAGCCGATCCGACCTGCGCGGTAGGGGGCCTCGGCTTTGCTGAGGCCCCCCGGCGACGAAGTAGCATTATTTCTGGGTGCCGGCACCAGCCTCCACCGGGAGCTGACCGGGCGCTCCAGTTGGCCTCTGCGAGATTCCAATCCATTGCAAGGAAGGCCCCGCGAGCGAGGCCTTCCGCTGCACCATAGCACTCAGCAAGAGCCAGTCGTCAGGCAGCAGCCGCCACCAACTGCCATTTCTTGGGCAGAATGACCGCGTCGATGGCGTGAACAATGCCATTCGTACCGCGGATGTTCGCCTGCGTCACGCGGGCCCCATTGATCCGCAGGTCCGAGGGCGACCCCGCGGCCGTCAGCGTACTGCCCTGCAGTGTCATCATTTCGCCTGACTTCAAGTTCTTAGTGGCGCAATAACCGGAGACGACGTGATAGTTCAGAACAGCCTTGAATTTCCCCGAATCCTTGAGCAGTGCGTCATAGGCGCCAAGCGGAAGCTTCTTGAACGCTTCGTCGGTTGGCGCAAAAACGGTGAACGGGCCCTTCGCGGCCAGCGCATCGGTTAGACCCGTTGCCTCGATGCCGGCAGCGAACTTTGTGAACTTACCCGCGGCGATCGCCGTATCGACGATGTTCTTCACGGGTGCCGAATCGTTGTTCCTGTTGGCTTCCATAGCCGGAACGCTCTTAGATTGATTCATAAGTCAAACCTCGACGTGTAGCCAGCGGGAATTCGCCGACCAACTCAGCGCGTATGTGGCTGAAGGGCGGCAGTATGCGCCTTAGATCAAGGGCGTGCGGCTCATGACCAAAGAAAGCACTTCCTCGACAAGGATTTGCCACCCGCGCAAATCACACGACAGTTTCGACGGCCAAGCTCGGCATGGTGATGTGGCTCCAGCTGAGGTTGTGTTGAAATCATTCGCGGCGAAGCGCACCCATTCGGAGACTGTCGGGGAGCAATTCCCCCCCGGTATGTGCGGAGGCGCACAGATTCGACGATAAAGCCAACGTATGACTATGCGAGTAGTCGCCGGGCATTCCCGCGAGGGATGCCACGCAGCGACGGTGAGCAGGCGACTGCCTGCGCAAGAAGGAGCAGGTCATGGCTATTCGCTCGACGATGATGTTGCCCGCCGTGTTGCTTGGAGCAAGCGCGGCCGTCTCAGGGCAAAGCACGGTTGATCGAGCCTTCAACGCCACCGGAGCGAGCTGTGACCAAATCACGTGGTCGAAAGAGTCTCTCGCCAAGTACCCGCAGATTGGCAGAGCTTGTCGTGAAGTAATGCAGCGAGATGGTAAATATTTCGTCAAGTTCCAGGGCGAGGTCCGTCGTGTTGCCGATGACGGCCAGCGCTTGACGGTTAACTTCAAGGATGGCGATCGGCTGACCCTTACGCCACCACTGAACATGTCGTTGTACGTGAATAATAAACGTACTCCGATCCGGGCACTCCGACCGGGAGATGAGCTCAACTTCTACGTTCCTGAGGATCAACTCACAGCAGAGTTTTTCCAGGGCGATGCGGCTACTTCTACGGCGCAGGAAGTACCGATCGGCGCCAATCGCGTGGCGATAGCGAACCCTTCGAGCAACGCGCCGGCATCGAGCGCCGACGCGCTGCCTGCGTTGGGTGTCGCTGGGATGCTGTTGATGATGTGGCCGCGACACTGAATTCCGATCGCGGTAGGCCCTTCAAGGCCGCGACTTCTGGCGGCACTCGTGCGCGGTGAGCGCTGGCGCTCTTCACCTGAAGTAGATGCATAGGCCTGTTGAACGTGGGTGCACAAAGCCGCAGAATGCCGCTGCCACGAGTTGTGATCACTTCGATGTTGGTGCCGTTGCTGGGGCAGTCGCCGAACATCTTCCGATTACTTCGGTGGGATTTGGCTTTCTGAAGGGGCGAACTCCGTGCTCGTTCCAGCTTCCTGATCGTCCGTGGGGGAGCTGCTGGCTGGTGTCGTCGTCAACTCATCGGCGCTCTTTGCGCGGTCAACGCTGCTGGCGACAGTCTCGGCTGCGGGTTTCTCGCTCCTGCCGGCCGTAGTCCCCGTGCGCGTGCCGCTGCCGTCCCTGGCAACAGCGCTGGTGTTCGCCTTGGCCAGATGCTGCTTAGGAGCGAGCTTGCGCTCGACGGCAGGGGGAGCAGCGGTGTCGGCGCTGTTGGTGCCCTTGCTGTCATGGTGAGCGACTACGGAAGGGGCGTCCGCGGTCTGAGCGATTGCGGCGAGAGCGTCAGGAATTTGAGCGACTGGAGCCGGGATAGCGGGAGTCTCAGCTGCGCGCAGGGCGGCGGCCGGGATCTGAGTAACTGGGGTAGGTGGGTGGGGGGTCTGAGCGACCGAGGCAACCGGGTGGGAGCTCAGCGCGAATGTCACGACCCCGATGCCGACGACAGCAGCCATGACGCTGGCAACGATGATCTTGCGAGAGGTCTGTGAGTTCATATTGAGATACTCAGTTGGTTTAGCGAGTGGTGTGCTCCGCACGACCGACAGTGCGCGGTCGGCTAGAGCCTGGCAGCAGGCGCATGCCGTCCGAGGTCGGTCGACGCAGTAAACCGTCACACCGGAGGATGGAGGGTACGCGGCGAAAAGCTGGCTGTCGGTTCTCTAGCGCACCTAGTCGCCCAAGCGGCCCCTGATGGCCATCGTTCGCATTCCGGTTGGGAAATGGCCATGATGTTGGACATGGGCCCACCTTGCGGGTGACTGCAAGTCGATTCGAATTGAATGTCTGCTTCGTGACGCGCGACGGTCTGGAGAGCAGCGGTTTTTTTCGTTGCCGAGGCCTAGTCAGGTGCTTGTGGGGACTTTACTGTGCATCAGGCGATCGCTTTCCTTCCTGACCACCGCGTAACACTCGCAACACAGTTGTTCCAGTTGTGGCCGGTCCACTGCCGCCGTACCGGGCGCGCCTCACTCTTGGCCCTTGGGGACTACTTCCGGATGCCTCCTTGCATACCGCAGCCCAATCGCATGAGGGAGTGTTCACGGTCTGGTTTAAGTGGGGCCGGGCCTTTATCGCGTCACTCACGGCGAAAACAACGCTCGAGCAAAGCACTGCGTACGTTGCCGCACATCGGAAGCGTTGCCGTTGTGCCTATACTGCTGGCGTGTGGCGCTGTCTCAGTTGCCCCCAGAGATGCTCTCCACGCCTGGCCTAATCACCCCCGCGTACGGATCTCGCGGGTCATGTCAAAGGAGAACCTCTATGACTCTTGTGCAGATTCTGGCACTCGCCCAGGAACGCATTCGGTCCGGCCAGTTGTCCTCAAGCCTCCCCTCGAAAGTCTGGACAGGTCACGGTAAAGGACAGCGCTGCGCTGTTTGCAATCAGGCAATCAACTCCGCAGAGAGACTGTACGAATTCGCGCTCCCGACACTCAGCGGGCACAGTTACTACTGCTTACACTTCGCCTGTCATGAAGCGTGGATCGGATGCCAGAGCATCGCATGAGCGGACGGGCGGGAGAGCATGCCGACGATCACTTCGCTGAAGTTTTCTCAGCGCCCTTCTGCAAGACAAGGACGGCGCCCACAGTGATCCGGGATCATCTGCGTTGTCGCACCTGGCGGAACTCCGTCTCAGCGTGCGGCATCTCTTACTTGCCTGGCTAGGAGCGTATAAAGGAGACGATTCCGTTACTGTAGATAAAGGGCCTTGATTTGCGGCGCTGGCGGAATGGGCATGAACTCAACTCTGTCCCAAATCTGCAAGCGGGCATCCGGTCGGTCACGGAGGATCCACAGCAGCCTCTGAGCCAAGATCTCTTACGGGAAAAAGCAAATAAACGTTGGACATTGCATAACACTCAGCGTACGGTCAATGGTGGCTCGTGACTCTTTCTTCTTGCGAGTATCTATTGGCTCGGGCGCGATTCTCGCGCCACTCTGGCCAGCCCGCAATCCGACCGGTCCTCCGAACTAGACAGGCATAACCGCGGTATGCGTCGCCTGCGGGTTGGTTGTGCGGCTGCTACGTGCGTAGTTCGTCTCGGCAACTGCGCGATCATCCCACGGCATTGCGAGCGCGCCGCGACGGCTCATTCCATAAGCAACCCAAGCGGTTTCTGCCATGCCTGCGGACGCTTGAGGAGTCGTTCCATGAGTACTCAGCCTGCTAGCGATCTGAAGTCCACTGTGCTCACCAGGGTTAGTCGGAACGCCATGAACCCATTGGGTGCCAAGGATCTGACGGCCTTGGCGGCGACATTGCTATCCGCCGGGCCGTCTGCACGCGAAGCACTGACTGCCACGGCACCGCGCGGAAAGAGACGTACCCGCGAAGGATGGAAGGACGATCTGGCAAGCGCGGAAAGGTTCACGGTCGCATTGCGACGAGCGCGTGATCGAGCCGAATCCGTCAATCGCGCCAGGCGACCCTTGCTGGCGGGAGCACACCGAGATTTGCGCGAACCATTGACCGCACTGCTGCGGCTCAACAGCGACTGGAATGTTCGGGCCACCGACAACGTGGCTGTCAGAATGATCGAACAGCAACGTCAAGCGCTCGAAGTGATGGCCGACCTCATTGACAGCTTCCTGACGATCGCCGAAACCGAGGCAGCGCAGCCGCCGGCGCTTTCGGCGAACCTTGCATCGCGATCTGCTGGCCGAGAATCGCGCGAGGCGAGCGCAACGCCCGAGTCGCGAACCGAGGAATGGACAGCGGAATGGTCCATGAAATCTGCCGTAAACCGCCCACAGGTGCTTGTGGCGGTCGGGGCAGCGTCCCGCGTGCGCCGCGTCCTCTTAGTTAATGAGGATCGAGGGGTTTTGGGCGCATTGCGGATCTATTTGTTATGCGCGGGCTATCGGGTGTTCGCGGCAGCTAACGCAGACGAAGCGCTCGACCGAGCCTGGATGGCGCAGATGGCGACATCGGACATTGACATCATCATCGTGGATTTTGACCTAAGTGGTGACGATGACGGCTTGGCAGTGATCAAAAAGACGCGTCTATTGTTGGGCTACAACGTTCCCGCCGTGTTATTGACGACTCAGGCGTCCATAGGGATCGGCGAGGCTGCGCTGGTCACCGATGTTTCTCTGCTGGGAAATCCTGTCAATCTGGATGAGCTCAACGCCCTGATTGGCGAAGTGCTCAAACGCCCAAGGCGATCTCGCCTCGCTCAGTTGAGAACCACAGGCGCAAAGCTCGGTCACGACGAGCCGCACTCGGCAGCCTCGTCTGCTGACAGACTCTTAAAGGCATGACAACTGTGCTCCGTCGAGTTTGTTCCCACGTGCTTCGAATTGCAGCAGTGCGACACGACTAGGCGCTACGTGGTCGCGGCGAGTCGGCGGTAGCAGACGGCAGGCGTGTCGGCGACGCGCAACAAAGAAGGAAATCATGAACACGGTTTCGCCCATCGTAATGGTCGGTATGGCATCAGTGCTGGTTACGAATGCGAGGGGGTATCCAGGGAAAGCGCCCCTCAATGTGAGGTAAATGATTCCCGGGAATTATTGCCCCTGTTGGGCATATTGAGGCTTCACTCTGGGAGTTGTCACCGGGTCCAAACCGACCCGTTTGAGGCATAGCGGTTCGCCCTAAGCGGACGTTGCGATTTGTACGAGCGGACAGTTATGGGAACACCAACTTGTAGTTCCGCAGATCTTCTTGAAAGGCGTTGCAGCGGGTAAGTTGAGCGCGCACGTCTGACCTTGGCCGCGCGTAATCGAAAGCCCCTGACCATCTGTGGATGCGACTCAACGCCGCTACGAAAGGCTGTGCCTCTCGATGATGGCTCAATGCCTTCAGAGGCAGCAGATAATCTTCTCTGTACACAGTGGGAATGATGATGCGACTGAGCTTCTGCGCACTCAGCATGCAGTTCATTGCGAGCCGCGCTGTGCGGCCGTTTCCATCGATGAACGGATGAACTTCGGTTACTACGAACATGGTCATCATGGCTCGTGCCAATGGATGGGCGAGCGCTTCTATGCGTGAGAACCCTTCTCGTAATGTGCCCGGCACGAGTTCTGGCACGACGAAGAATGTGCTGCCGGCTTGATTGGGCCTGTCTTTCCACTCGCCTGGCTTCTTGTCGACGCGCTTCTGCATGACCAGCGCATTGACACTGCGCAACCAGAAAAGGAAATCGTCCGCCGTGCGTGGCGGCTGATCACGCCACGGCGCAAGGGCCGCCGCGTTGAACGTGCCGAGAACGTCGTGTGAATCCTCGCTGCGGTTCTCGATGATCTGCCCATGGAAGACAATGTCTTCTGCCTCTTCGACGGTGAATGTCGTGCCCTCGATGTAATTTGAGAAATACGCTTCGAAGAAGGCGAAGTTTTCGCGTGCGACACCGGACGACGCGCGGTCTGGGATCTCCGTCAATGAGCTGCGGTTGAGCTCGGTGAACAGCGCTTCGAAGATTTCCAGGCGATGGGGGTCGTATGGCCTTCCGGCGGCGCGTGCCAATGCCTGGCGCGCCGTCAGATGCTTCGCCGCTTGGGTTCCGAGCAAAGCGCCGATCAGTGTATCCAGGCGTTTGAACTGTGATTGGAAACCCAAGTCTTGCGCGACTTCGCGCGCTTGATCTCGAAGCTGGTTCAAACGGCGCTCGCCGCCCACCATCAACACGCGATCCAGCGAGGCTTCAGTTGCTTCTTGTGGCAATACGCGAAGGGACCAACCTCGCCCTCGAGTCAGGTTCTCGAGGTAGCGGCGTGGGTCGCTGGCCATGAAGAGCGCGCCATATGGCGCGTCGTTCGCGGGAAGATCGCGTCGTGGTCCGGGGCCCGGAAGGACGTGTATGGTGAGACCAGGCAGTTTCAGAGTGCGACGTGTCTTGCCGCGAGTAATAGATAGCGCACCGTCATGCGGTTTGCCGTCGAACGCCGAGCGGTGGGATATGACTCCGCCGGGGAGTAGGTGCCCAACGATCGGTTGCCAATGGCGAGGCACAATCGCTTCCAGGGGAGCGTCCAGGTTCGACGTGTAGACCCCGGCGTGCAGGCGGCGCAGTCTACCTTCCGCTGCAAGGCGACGTATGCGCCGGGCGGTGGCCGGATCATCTTCATCGACGATGACCAGCTCGGGTAGCTTGTCCGAATTCAGGGGCATTGAGGGCTTCAAGAGATCCAGAATGTCCGAATTATGACCTATTGTGCCCCGTTTTGTCCGAAAAGTAGAGAATACTGCGCCATCGAACAGACGCGACAAAGCCGACTTTTCGCGTGCCGGAAACCTCCGCTTTGGTGCGTAACGCTCCGTCAGGCGCGTTTAGTCAGGCGGCTTCGATGCTTCCTTCGGACGGTTGCAAGGCACGGGCGTGACCAGCTCGCGCGGGTGTTGATTCTTTGTAATCAGGGGGTCGGGGGTTCGAATCCCTCAGCCGGCACCAAATCACCGCGCAAAATCAAACACTTGCGGGCGCATTCCGAAACTAGACCAACACTTGGCTAAAAACTTTAGCTAAAGAATAAATATTTTGTCGACGGGTTCTGGTGGTGGGTCTGTCCTGCCTCGCGCGGCACTTGCCGATTCCCGTGTGGGAGACTGGATGGCGGTTCGGCAGTGAGGCGGGTATCGATCGATGGGGGAACGGGTGCGGATTTGTTGGGGAAACTCTCAAGCCAGGCGTTTTGGTCCAGGCGGTGACGCACAGACATGGCGTCAAGCCGAGTGTGGTCAACCGAGGGTGAGTGTTGCACAAGCGTGGGCTCTTGACAGCTCTCACCCACGTCGTCGACGTGGATCCCATTTGTGACAAAGAGTTGTGTGTTGCGGCCCCGATTGAAGTAATTTCCAGCGTAGCCAACAACGGGTGCGACGCTAGTGCTCGAACAACGAATCAACGAGATGTTCGGTGACGACGACCCCACCGGGTTCGGCACTGGGTGGTGGAGCGGCGTCCTATCGGCCTTTTTTGGAGTGCTGGCATTCGGAGCGGTGGTATGCCTGCATTTTCCCCAGCTGTTGTCTTCCCCCGAGCTGCGGCCTTACTACCCGATGCACCTCATTCGCCTGTTGATCCAGGCGGTGATCGCGGGGGCGATCTTCTTCGGTGTCTTGTCCGCAATGATGCGCAGAAAGAAGGTCCTCGCATTGACGGGCATGTTGTTCGCCCTTGGCGCGACCCTGCTGGGCGGAGCCAGTGTTCCAATCAACGAGGATCTGGGTAGTGGGCCGGCTATCGGTCTCGATTGGTTCCTTCTCGACATGCTGCTCATGACCCTGATCTTTTCGCCGATCGAGGTCCTTTGGCCCGCCTATCCGCAGCAAAGCGTCTTTCGCAGCGAGTGGCTGACCGACATCGTGTATTTTCTGTCGACGCATCTGCCGATTCAGATCACGACTTTCCTGATCCTGCTGCCGGCCACTCAGCTCACCTCCATCCTGAATCTTCCAGCCGTTCCAAACATGATGAGCCATCTGCCCTGGCTCGTGCAGTTCCTGCTGGCCGTCGTGGTTGCGGATCTTGCGGAATACTTCATTCATCGAGCCTTCCACAAAGTACCCTTCATGTGGCGCTTCCACGCGATCCACCATTCCTCCAAGTCACTCGACTGGATCGCCGGCTCGCGCTCCCACCTCGTGGATGACGTCGCCGTGAGAGGGTTCATTCTCATTCCCATGATGCTTGTATTTCCCCACGACATGCTCGTGGCCTATCTGTTTTTTGTAAACTTCCACGCCACCTGGACGCATTGCAACTTCGGGCCGACGATCAAGTGGCTGGAGCCTTTCCTGATTCAACCGAGATACCACCACTGGCATCACACGTCGCAGTCGGAAGGCATCGACAAAAACTTTGCGATCCACTTTCCGTGGATTGACAGGATCTTCGGCACCCATTACCTGCCTGAGGAAGACAAGTGGCCGGACACCTACGGCTTGCACAACGAGAAGATACCGCCCGGTTTCTGGGGACAGGCTTTCTATCCGTTTACCCGCAGGAAAGCGGTTTAGCGCGGCTCTAGAAGTTCAGGGATCTCAGCGGAATGTCCTCGGGCAATTGCGCGCCCTTGGCCGTCGCACTCACCAGGCCCAGGCTCTTCATGATCTTGACGGCCATGAAGCCCAAGTCGTATTCCGATTCCTCGTGGCTCAAGCGCAGCAACGCGGGGGAATGGTGATGGTTATTCTGTAAGCAAGCGCTGAAGGTGGCGGTCACAGGCAGCCAGTCGCCGATGTTCATCGCGTTGTCGCCCTCGTCGTTGTAACGACGGTAGCCGAAGCGCCGGTCGTGAGTCCAGTAGTTCTGAATCATGTTGACCCACACCGCGAAAACGCGCGTCCCAAGCCAGACCACGGCCGCAAAGCGCAGATCACCCACCAGCCACCCTAGAAGCAGGAAGTTGAGAGTCTGTGCCGTCACGACGAAGATTGGATTCGCCACCACGCGAAACGGCCAGGTCTGCAGGATTGCGTCGTTGGCCACGTTGACTTCGGTCTTGTAGGGAAACAGGCACAGAAACAGCGTTCGCCAGAAGCCGTCGGAGGAGAGTTTGTTGGGATCTCCCGGATGATCAGAAAACCTGTGGTGCAGCCGATGGCGATTCACCCAGGTGACGGGATTGACGTAAATCCCGAGGGTGTTGTTCACAACCGTGATGCTTTTTACAAACCATTCCTGGAAATTGAGCGCGCGATGGGCGATCCCCATGTGAAGGACCAAAGGCAAATACGCCCCTATGACCAACCAGCAACCCACAAGATAGGCCGCGCCGATCAGTAAGCCCGCCCAGGGACCGAGATGCGCCGGGGCGAAATACAGGCAAGCAGCCGCGTAGAGCACAAGGGCCGTATATCCGACCGCGTTATAGATCTTCAAGGTGACTCCCTCTTGAACCTTCCGGCGATGAATTCTACTCGTCGCCCCTCCCAAGTGGCGACTCTACAAATCTGTCGGCATACTGACCAGATGGCGCGTCAAGCCTTGCCCGTCAGGGAGAGGAAGGATAGTGCGACGGCGAGGCGGCTCGATGTCGCCGCTGCCGTCTGATAAAATCTTTGATGTTGAAAGACCTACGGCAGGACATGCCGGAAGTGAAGCCTGTGGAGAGGTCGTGAGACCTGGGGGAGTTTGTGGCTGCGGTACGAACCGCGTAAGACTCCCCACAGCGGGAGTGTTACGCGGCAAAAACCAAGCCTTCTCCCCTGGGCAGCCTCTGCGAAGGAGGAACCCTCCGAGGTGATCTGAAATGCCTCTGATTTCAGACACGGTAGGAATCTCCTTCATTCATGGAGGGGAGGATGTCAAAGTTGGGGCAGAATCGACGTTCAGGCACCAAAGGAGGGCTCGCAATGCCACTTGGACCGCTGCCCACTGCGCGTAAGAGCGCGCTCGCCGATATCCCTGTCGTTCTCGCCGGAGATGCCTTGCCGGCGAAACCGCGTAGCGTTGCACCGCCGGCCCGTAGTTCCACAGAGCCCTATCGCGCCTACAAGCCGCAGCCCTTCACCCGCGCAGAACGCGACAAGGTCACCATCCTTTTTGGAAACCTGCACTGGCGCGCAGAACGCGTCCTGCAAGGTGCCATGGCGAACCTCGGCTACCGCTCGCAGATCCTGCCGACAGCGACGCGCGAAGACCTGCTCACCGGCCGCGAGGTTGCCGACATCGGCCAATGCTGTCCCACCAGCTTTACCACCGGCAACCTCGTCAACTATTTACGTGGCGAAGCAAAGCGTATTGGCGCCGAGGAAGTCTCGAAGAACTACATCTTCCTCACGGCAGGTTCCTGCGGCGCCTGCCGCTTCGGTCAGTACCACCAGAGCTATGAGCTCGCGCTGCGCAACTCCGGACTGCACGCGTTTCGCATGTTCCTGCTTGGCCAAGAAGGTCTCGACCAGGGCGAGGCAGCCGGCGGCGGGCTCGACCTGAATCTACCGTTTACTCTCGGGGCCGTGTGGTCAGTGGTGCTTACCGACGTGGTGCAAGACCTCGAATACCAGATCCGCCCCTATGAGACGAAGCCGGGCGAGACGGCGCGCGCTGCGAAGGACAGCATCGAAATTCTGTACCAGGCGTTACTCGAGCGCCCGCGGCGCGGTAAAAAATGGGGTGCTCTCGCCTGGCACCTCGCCACACCGTACTTCGTCAATGCGATGAAAGAGGTCCGGCGGCGCTTCGACGAAGTCGAGGTCGATCGCCTGCGCATGAAACCAAAGGTAAAGATCACTGGCGAGTTTTACCTTCAAACCGTGGAAGGCGATGCGAACTACAACATTCACCGCTGGCTGGAAGCGGAGGGTGCCGAGGTCTATCCGGCGGTCATCGCCGTCTGGTTTGACTACCTGATGCGCATGGCCGCCCAGGATTTCGAGGACCACATCGGTATCAACCGCGGCGCGTATCTGAAGTCGAGAGCGATCCATACAGCGCAGGGACTGCTGCGCTGGACCTATGGCCGCATGCGCAGCGCGCTCGGCGGCGTTCCGCACGAGCTGCCGGACCAGTCCATGCTGCGCGATCTTGCCAAGCCCTATTACCACAGCCGGCTGAACGGCGGCGAAGGCGACATGCTGATCGGTAAGGCGCTCTGGGCACATCACAAGAAGAAGGCACACATGATCTGCGAGCTCTCGCCCTACTCATGCATGCCGAACACCATGAGCATCGGAGCGATGTCGGCCGTAGTCGGAAAGCACCCGGACTTGCTCTACGCGCCGCTCGAGATCAAGGGCGACGCCGAAGTGCACGCGTTGTCGCGCTGCCAGATGATCCTGACGGAAGCGAAGAAGCGCGCGCAGAAGGAGTATGAAGAAGTGTTGGCGCGCACTGGGAGAACGGCGGATCAATTGAGGGAACGGGAGACAGCCGAGATGCGGCGCGCCACCTACCGCGTGCCGCGCTACGGCGTGACGGGTACGGCGGCCAACTACGCGCTACACCTTGCGCAATGCTGACCGTCGGCCTTGACGTCGGCTCCACCACCGTCAAAGCGTCGGTGATGGAAAACGGCGCGGTGCGCTGGCAGCACTACATGCGCCACAACACCAAGCAGGCGGAAATGGTGCTCGAGTTCCTGGCGCGCATCGAGACCGAGTGTGGCCTGACGCCCGAGCGCGACCGCGTCTACATCACCGGCTCGGGAGCGGGACTGCTTGCGCCACTCATCGGCGCGAAAATGGTGCAAGAGGTCGTTGCGGTGTCGGCGGCGGTTGAGAAGTTCCACCCTGACGTGAATTTCGTCTCCGAGATCGGGGGCGAGGACATGAAGACGCTGTTCTTCACACCCAGCGGCGACGGCAAGTCGAAGCAGGTGTACATGCAGTCGGCTTGTAGCGGCGGCACCGGCACTTTCATCGAAAAAACCGCGCGTAAGTTGCAGGTGTCGCCGGCGCAGTTGGCCTCAGCGGGCTACGACGGCTACAGCCTGCACAGAATCAGCTCGAAGTGCGGCATCTTCGCCGAGGCTGACGCGAACACGCTCGTCAAGTCCGGCGTGCCTGTGGACGAGATTGTCGCCAGCCTCTTCGAAGCGGTGGTCTACCAGAATCTCAGCACGCTGACCAAGGGCAACACGCCGACGCCAGGCGTACTGCTGCTGGGCGGTCCGAACCTGTTCTTCCGCGGCCTGCAGCAAGCCTGGCGCCATCATCTCGGCAAGCTGTGGAAAGAACGAAAGATCGATGCCGATCCGGCGAGCGCGATCCAGGTGCCGAATGAGGCGGTGTACTACGCGTGCCTCGGTTGCATCGAGCTTGCCGCAGGCGAGCCGGGAGTCGGTGTCTACACCGGCCGGGAGAAGCTTGCCTGGTGGATCGAGAAGGGACAGTGGGAAGCGAAGGCGAAGGAGGGCGCCAAGGGTTTAGTGAAGGACAAGGACGAGTTGGACAGCTTCATTGCCCAGTATTCGACCAGTGGCAAGCAGGAGAATCGAAAGTCGTCCTCCGCGGTGGTGGTTGGATGCGACTTCGGCAGCACGACCGCGAAAGCTGTGGTGCTCTCATCTGAGCGCGAGCTACTCTTCAGCTGCTACGCACAGTCAAACGGCAATCCGATCGAGGACGCGAAAGCGCTGTTCCGGCAGCTGCGGCAGGCAGGCTTCGAAAAAATCGCCGCTCTCGCGCTGACTGGCTACGGCAAAGACCTGCTCAAGGAAGTGATCGGCTCTGACCTCGGGATCGTCGAGACGGTTGCGCATGCCACCGCGGCACTACACTATTTCCCGGACGCGGACGTGATCTGCGACGTCGGCGGCACCGACGTGAAGATCATGATCCTGCGCCAGGGCACAGTTGCGGACTTTCGCTTGAACTCGCAGTGCTCGTCGGGCAACGGTGCGTTTCTACAAGGCGTTGCCGAACGCTACTCGGTGCCGCTCGAGCGCTACGCTGAGCACGCGTTCCAGGCGAAGGCAGTACCGGCGCTTGCGATGGGCTGTGGGGTGTTTCTTCAGTCGGACATCGTCAATCAGCAGCGCAAGGGCTGGTCGGCCGACGAGATCATGGCGGGACTCGCTGCAGTGCTACCGCTCAACGTGTGGGTCTATGCTGGACAGTTGCAAAACCTCGCCGCAGCGGGACGCAAGTTCATCTTGCAGGGCGGTACGCACCGCAACCTCGCGGTAGTGAAAGCTCAGGTCGATTTCATCGGTGCGAAGGTGCCCGACGCCGAGATCGTGGTTCATCCGTACTCCGGCGAGGCGGGTGCGATCGGTGCGGCGCTGTGCGCCAGCGACTTGATGAAAGCAGGTGCTTCAACGCGCTTCCGCGGATACGACGTAATTGAGTCTCTCGAGTACACGAGCACGACCAATGAGCATACGACGTGCACCTGGTGTCCAGTAAGTTGCAAGCGCACGTTCATCGATGTCCGCCTGCCGAACGGTAGGGGCCGCCCGTGGAGCAAGGTGCCGCTGAGCGATGGCTGGGAGCGCGTCATCAGCGGCAACTCCTGTCCAAAAGGACTGCTGGAAGACGTCAACGAGATGCGGGTTGTGAAACGCAATCTGGAGAGTACTAGGGATGCGCACCCCAACACTGCTGAAGTGGTTCGCGAAACCGCCTTCCGCCGCGCCAAGCTCGTCTCTTGAGTCGACGTCGAAGCTGCGCGCCGGGCTGCGCATCGGCATCCCCCGCGTCCTCAATGTTTGGTCAACGCACCAGTTCTGGATCGGTTTCTTCAGCGCGCTCGGGATAGATGCGCGCCGGCTCGAGTTCTCCTCCGACAGCTCGGAGGATCAGGCGCGCGAGTTCGCCAAGGGACGCGGCACCGTCGACTGCTGCTACCCGGTGAAGTGCATCAACGGCCACTACGGTGAGCTCCTCGCGCGCGACAGGCACCACAAGATCGACGTGCTGTTCTCGCCGATGATCTACTCCCTGCCTTCTTACCTGAACGGGCATGTGCTCGCATCGCTCGCCTGCCCGCGCGTCATGGCCGCCCCTGAAAACATCAAGGCGGGCTTCCTTAAGGAGAAGGACGTCTTCGCGGAGCACGACGTCCGCTACGTGACGCCATTGGTCTCACTGGGCGACGCGCCGCTCGTGCCAAAGCAGCTCTACGCCGCCCTCGGCGACGTGCTCCCCGACCTCACATTCAAGGAGACGCAGCACGCTGTGCAGGTCGGTTACAACGCGCTCGAATCCTTCGGCGCCAATCTCCGCGCAATGGCCCGTGCAACACTCGCGCAATGTGCGGCCACCGACAAGCCCTGCATCCTCGTGCTGGCGCGCCCCTACCATATGGACCCCGGCATAGGGCATGAGATTGAGGTCGATTTGCAGGCTTACGGATATCCGGTGCTATGGACGCAATACCTGCCGACCGATGCCGACATCCTCGACTGGATGTTCCGCGCGGACATCGACGCTGGACACATCAAGTCACCGTTCGACATCGCCGACGTCTGGCCGTCCTCATACAGCGGCAACACGAACGAGATCTTGTGGGCCGCCAAGTTCGCCGCGCGGATGCCCTGGATTGCATGTGTGGTGCGCCTGTCAAGTTATGAGTGCGGCATGGATCAACCCACCTACTCGCCGGTGCAGCAGATCGTCGAGCGATCAGGAACACTTTTTTTCTCTTTCCAAGACCTCGACTCCACCAAGCCTGCGGGCTCGGTGAAGATCCGCGTCGAGACCATCGCCTATTACCTGGAAAAATACTGCTCAGGCATTGTCGCGAACAAGAAAGCATCAGCAGCGCCGGGTTGTCCGTTGCTCGGTCCCTCGGAAATCCGCGCTTCCGCAGCTTCGAACGATGTCGATCGTCCCCGTCAATTGTGAGTCATTGACTGGTTCGGGAAGTGATCTCGCTCACACGTTGCGCGTGAAGCCGTCGTGACGGCAAAGTGGCGTTCCCTGTAGGGACCGGTAGTCGGACACGGGGCCACGTCGGACTCGAGGCCAATTATGATAGCCCGTCAGGTCCGGGGGCTGCTGATCGGGATCGCGCTGAACGCTGCTTGCGATTGCGTTCGACTGTGGTTCCACGCGGAGGCGGAATGCCGAGGGGCGGTAGAGGGCACGCCTGGAATCGGCCAGACAATTTGAGCCGTTCAAGGCAGCTGGTGGTGCGCTCCCGTTCAGGAATACCGCCCAGAGTGGGTCACACGTGCGTACCTGATCCAGGGCATCGCGGAAGCTCACACCGCCGAGATTTGCCGGTCGGAACTGTGGGACATCTACGGATGGGTTTTCCAACTCCGATTGATCGCCGATTCACAGCCTGTGGCGACGGCGAGAGATCGGCGCGAAGCTATTGATCGTTGGAACCACCTCTCGTGCTGCATGCATTGATCGAGGGCTGGTTCTGCAGCGCATTCTCACGCCCGAGCTCTGCACCGACGAAATGTTCTACGCGGCGCTCGCGGCATTTGGGCGCGGCTGAGAGATCGTTTTCGACACCGACACGCGCGGAGATCGGATTGGCGCGGCCCCGGCCGCCACTTTACTATCACCCTGACGGGCGCTGCCGGAACAGGGCAAACCGCCCAGCCGGCAGAATTCCTTGGCCGTCACCCAAGCGCGCCACCAATGACGACTCATGTAGGGAGCCGTTTGTGAGTCTCATCAAAACGTCTTTTGGATTTTCAAGCACTGCCGCGGAGGTCGCTGCGGGCATCGATCTCGCTGGCCAACGCGCGATCGTAACCGGTGCCGCTTCTGGTATTGGTTTTGAAACGGCCCGAGCGCTTGCGCGCAGTGGCGCAGAGATCACTCTGGCCGTACGAGATATCGCCGCAGGCGAGCGCGCAGCGCAGGCCATTGCTGCGAACACCCGTAACACAGCGTTGCATGTAGCACCGCTGGACCTCGCCGATCTGGACTCTGTCGCAAAGTTTGTCGCCTCGTGGGACGGTGCGCTGCACATATTAGTCAACAACGCTGGAGTGATGGCCTGCCCAGAAACTCGAACGCAATCTGGCTGGGAAATGCAATTCGCCACCAATCATCTTGGACACTTTGCACTCGCCGTGGGCCTGCACCGAGCACTAGCCGCCGGTGGCGGTGCGCGGATCATCTCTGTCAGCTCGAGTGGACACCAGATTTCGCCGGTGATCTTCGATGACCTGCACTTCGACTTCCGTCCTTACGATCCTTGGCTCGCTTACGGCCAGTCGAAGACGGCGAACGTGTTATTCGCCGTTGAGGCGACCCGTCGATGGCGAATTGACGGAATTACAGCCAATGCGCTGATGCCCGGTGCCGTCTATACCAATCTGCAGCGCCATACAGGAGGCAAGGGCAGTGGGCGCACCCCTGCGGAGTGGTTCAAGTCGGTGGAACAGGGCGCTGCAACTTCGGTGTTGCTGGCAGTATCACCAATGCTCAAAGGTGTTGGCGGACGCTATTTCGTCGATTGCAACGAAGCCGAAACAGTGGACCGCCGAACGGGCACGTTGGGCGGCGTCGCCCGCTACGCTCTCGATCCGACGAACGCCGAGCGGCTGTGGGATGTCTCCGAAAAACTCCTCGCGGCCGCAACCGGATCCTCGGCTGCGCACCGCGCGCCTATTTCACTTTGATCCGCATGCCGGAAATCTCCGCTCCGGTGCGTAACGCTCCGTCAGGCGCGTTTAGTCAGGCGGCTTCGATGCTTCCTTCGGACGGTTGCAAGGCACGGGCGTGACCAGCTCGCGCGGGGGTTGATTCTTTGTAATCAGGGGGCCGGAATGAAGTGTTACCCATGTGCCCGAAAGCACAAACAGTAGCCTATGCGCGCTGCTCTGGCGCATCCGGCATCTGGTGGACCAGTTGGTGGACCACTTGGATAAACAGCCCCCTGGTATTGGGGCGGTCAGGCGCCGCCCACGTCTGAAAGTGATGAATGGCGGATTGGACTTGAGGAGCGGCGGTGGGTCGTAACCACGCTCAGCGCCGCTCGCTTCCGTTCTCGTGCAGAGGAACGACGACGCTCCCGTGCTCAAGCCTGACCTTGAATCCCCGATCCGACTCTGGCGTGACAACGGCCCTCATTGCACTCGCGCTCCAGGTCACCGGCGCCGCGTCCGTGAAGGTCGCGCGATCCCTAGAACGTGGGGGAGTGATACTGACATGGCCTTCCAGTGTCCTACTTCCGCCTGATCCCTCGGAGACCGTATCCGATTGGAATTGGACCTTCGCTCCCGGCGCGAACCAGAGCTGCAATTCGGCTCCGGTCACTCGCGTGAAGCCATCGCCGCGCTCGATGCGAAGACCTGTCCCCCAGAGTCGGACAGAATCGTTGGCCGGCGTCGAAGCGGTTGATTGCGTATTCGGCGGGTACTCTACTGCAACTCTTATTGCCGCGGGAGGTTGAACGGCCCAGACCGAAAAGCCGACGATCAAAGAAGCAACAGCAACACACACGCGGCCGTACATGCGGCGCGTGTAACTGGGCACGTCATTCTTGACCATATTGAGACGCTCCTTCAAATGATAGACAGATTGCCAATTGCAGCCGACGGGCAAAGCGATGTTGACCATTTGAGTCTTCAGCATTGCGTTCGCGTAGGTACGACGCGAGCGGGGGAAATCCGCCAGGACGGCAGCGTCGCACGCGAGTTCCTGATCGATACGAAAGCAGGTTGAAGCGAAATGAACGAGGGGATTGAACCAAAAGAGACAGCGCATCAGAGCGACGCAGGCGTTCCAGAGAGCATCGCCTCGACGAAGGTGTGTCCGCTCGTGGGAAAAGACAAGCAACCGCTCCAGCCGCGTGTACCGAGATTCGAAATCGACCGGCAAGATGATCTTTGGCCATAGTACGCCGAGGAGTGCCGGACAACCTCCGGAGCGCTCTGCCCGAAGCACACACCGCGAACCGGACAGTGATCCCAAGCTCTTAACGAACGCGCGTTGTATCCCAGCGAGGTAAAGGGAAAACAATGCGGCGCCTAAGAGCCATGCGCCGAACGCCCACAGCGTCCAATCGACGGAGGGAGCAGTATGAAGCGATGAACCTGAGGAGCTGTCGAGCGCATGACTCAACGCGGAAATGGGATCGATGCGCAAGGAGATTCCGATCGTCGAGCCCGCGTTGCGCGCAGTGGGCAACAGCACGGCTAGCATTGCGGCAGGGACGAGTAGCCATGTGGAATAGGCTGCAGCAGCGCCGAACGCGTGGCGCACACCGCGGCGTATCGCCAAAGTAACGAGAATGGACAGCGTGGACGCGATTATCAGCGCGACCAAGTGCCTCAGGAGCTCACTTTTCATCTTCGATCTCCGCGATGAGGCGCTTGAGATCGGCGATGTCGCGCTTGGTGAGCTTGCCGTGGCGGCTAAAGTGCACTGCGAGCGGTGCAATTCGGCCGGCAAAGAGTCGATCCAGCAGTCCCTTGCTTTCGGTCAACAACCACTCGTCGCGACTCACCACAGGCGAGTACAAAAACCGGCGGCCATCCTTGTCGGCGCGAATGGCTTTCTTCTTGAGCAACCGATTCAGGAGCGCTTTGATGGTGCCCTCCTGCCAGTGCTGCTCTCCCTCGAGTGCCGTAACCACAGCCTCTGTGGGCACCGGGTGGTGGCGCCAGAGAACTTCCATCACCACGGATTCGGCCTCAGTTATAGAAGAAGAGGACGGGCGTCGGGGCATAGTTGAGCCAGCGTTTACAACCATAAACGATGGCAATGTTTACATCCGTAAACGCCGGAGTCAAGTTTCGGTGCATGCGCGGAATGGCCGCTTCCCCGAGAACGCCTCTTTCTCTTTGCGGCCGGTTCTGGGCCGGTGTCGGCCATAGGTGGGTGGCTACCGCTCGCCCATCTCCTGGGTCGCAGTCTGTCCCGAGCACGCGACCATCATGATCGCTCAATGCCCACGGTACAGGGCTACGCTACGGTTCGGGCGACCCGATCAGCGCGGCGTGAACAGTTGGGAGATCGGACGCCCACAGAATAACTGTTCAGGTCAATAGCTCGTCATCCGCGCTCGCAGACCAGTGGCTTCCAGCTCCTGATATTTCATCTGCTTTCGCGACCGGCCTTCGCCTGCTGAATGACTTCCAAAATGGCCTTGACGACCACTTGGGGCTGTTCGAACTGGATATTGTGGCCGGCGTGGTCAACGACGATATGTTTACTGTTCGTGGACAGAGCCGCGAGCTGTGCCTGCAGCTGCTGCCAGACGGGTTCAGTTAATTCCTCCCACTGTGGAGGGACTAGACCTCCATGGGTAATCGTTTTCGGATCGTGACTGAGCACGATCAGAGGCTTGTCTTCCAGTCCCTGGAGGTTTCGCATGAGCTCGGAATTTCTGGGAAAGTCAAACCACTCGCCCATGACTGGGGCATCAGGCCCATCGCGAAATCCACGTAACACAGGAGATTCATCTGCGCTCCTCGGCGGAAGGACCTCAGCAAATCTTCGTTGCTGATCGGGGTGGGCCGAGTCGATCAGAATCATGCCGGTCACGGTGTTCGCGTATGTATTGGCGAACATCAGTGCGTCCATGCCCCCGAGCGATTGCCCCGCGAGAACATACGGCGGTGGAATCCGAAGCCGTCCGAGAAGGACGTGGAGGTCCCTCGCCGCATCCAGGCTGGTGGTCGGTGCGGTAAGTTGGGTGCTTCGACCAAGTCCTGCTCGATCGTAGACGCATATCCGGGTCACCCGGGAAATCGTCGGAAAGATTACGGCCCATCCGACCGGCTCTTTCCAGGAGAACGTGGTCTCCACCGAGATTCCCATGCCCTGCTCGACCAATACCGTCGGCGAGCCGAGTCCCGCGCACCTGTAGCGCAGAGTACGGTGGTTGCCGATGTCGGCGGTCAGAAATCCGGGCACAGGCTTTTCAACTGGAACTCCAGCCAACGTCTGCTGTGCGTGCGCCAAGTGACCCAAAAGTGCCAGTCCCGCCAGGACCACATTCCCAATCAGTAACCGATGCGCCCTGGCGATCATTGTCCTCATACACCCGGTCCGGTCCCCTTGAGCCAGTCTCCTCATCGGGGGCGATCATGGCACATAGTCTCGTCGTTAAGGAGCCCGACACCCGGCTCTTGTCAGCCCAGACGTGGCCGTAGCGAGGCGGTAACAATACCGGGTGGGACTCCCACGTCAGGAGGTTTCGTAAACTCAGTTAAGTATTCCTGCCACCAATTACCGATCCTTCGTCTTGCTAGATCAGTCCTCTGGTAGATGCTTTCAGCGTCGCGGCCGCACGAGTTGAGCAGTTGAGCTTCAGGAATAGGCGCTCAACGTGAGTTCGCACCGTACGCGGGCTGATGTGCAGCGCGCGGGCGATCTGTTTGGTGTTGTCACCAAGGCTGATACAGCGCAAGACTTCGAGTTCGCGCTGTGAAATGGGTTGGTCGTCGTGCGCTGGTGCGGCAACCCTGGCGGTCTCGCGTTCCAACACGCAGGTGAGCAAGGCGCTAACTACCGCATGGTCAAAGCGCCCCGCCGCAACGTCTTTGGTCATGCTGTCGAGGGCCTGTACCTCTGTAAGCTCTGGCCGCCACGGGCGGCGAGTTCGGTGAGAGACCCACTGCTCGGCCGCGGCGACGATTTGCCCTTCTAGCGGCATCTGAGCACCCGAGCGACCCCTGAAATAGCCTGAACCATCGCGCCGCTCGAACGCAAAAGAGGCAAATTCGGCCTCAACGGCGAGACCCTCGATATGTCTGGCAGCACGGGAGGTCCAGTAGGGCACTAGCCGTAGGCGTTCCAGCGACGAGGCAGGCAGCGGCTCCGGGGCGTTCCAAATGGCGACGGGAACTGCTGGCCGTCCGATGCCGTGTATTAGACCTGCCTTGTATGCGCGATGACGCCTGGGCTCATCCAAGCCGATGCGCGCGCAGCAATCACGAGCCAGTTTGGCGACGCGACGGGAGTAGCCTGTCATCCACGGCAGCTTCAGATCGATGACGTCACCAACGAGCTCCAGGCCGATGCGTCTTTGCACGGAAGCGGGCTGCTCGGCAACGTCAGCCCAAGGTTCAGCAGGTGAGTCGAGCTCTGTCATCCAAGCGGAAGCCAGTGGCAGGCTGGCGTCGACGAGAAAGCTTGGGTAGAGCCCGTTCGAGCGTCCACGCACCAGCGCGAGCGCATCTTCGAGCCCGTATAGACGGCTGAAGACCTCGATGTCGCTCGCCAATGCCACAACATAGGTCGCCAGCGGAACGTCCTTTCCCTGCAAAACACCAGGGACGCCACCGCCATCGTAGGTCTCGAATACAGAACGCAAGGCAGCTTCGGCATCGGGACTCAGCCCCAACAGGTTCGCGATGTCGCCAGCGATCTCACAGTGGATCTTGGCAATCGAGAGGATTCCTACGGGGAGCGGGGTGCTTCGGTTGGGCTGATGCATTCGCGACTTTCGTGCTGCGAGGAGGGCTTGCCGTCCCCGAATATCGTCGTCAAGAAAATCCGTAAATTCCTGGGCATTGGCAGTGCAACCCGACCAGCGCAGCAGCGCGACGTGCCGCGCGGCCTCAACTTGCCGCATCTCGCAGCCTGCAGCAGCGGCAATCGTCCCTGCAAGCCAAGCCGTGCGCAGCGAATGGTCGGTCGGCTGACCCATGCTCAGGTCGCCGATAAAGGCAAGCGCTCTGATGGCGTCAAAAACAGTTATGTCGATGTCGTTAGGCATGGTGATGGCGTCGGGGCGGCACGGCTGGAGCATCGCACGAACCTCGTGGCGTCCTTGTCGGTCATTCGGCCGATACCGTCGACCGCGGTGCCGACCGGAGAATAACTCGACTGATCGCGGACATACGGGCGAATTCGTACCCAGCGTCAGCCGTTTATCCCTTCTCCTCGGAAAGGCGCCTTTTTTATGAACTTGTCTCGTCGCACCTTTGGTACTCAATTGGTCACTGGAACAGCAGGCGTTATGCTGGCCGCATGCGCGGGCACCGACGCCTCTTCGCCTGCACCTTCCAAGCGCGCCATCGTCCTAGTGCACGGCTCCTGGTTCGGCGCTTGGTGTTGGACTTCGCTGGTACCGCTGCTCACCGCCAAGGGGCTGACAACGGTTGTGCTCGACCTGCCGGGGCATGGCACGTCTGCTCAGTTCCCTGCGAGTTTTAGCGTGCGCCCGCTCGATTTTCAGGCGTTCGCGACCGAGCCTTCACCCGTTGCGTCCATCACTCTGAACGACTACGTAAGCAAAATTACAGCAAGCGTTAATGGTCTCGTTGCCGGGGGTTATGGCCCTATTACGCTGCTCGGCCATAGCATGGGAGGAATTCCGATCACAACCGCGGCAGAGGCCATGCCGTCGAGCATCGCCAAGCTCATCTATCTGTCCGCGTTCATGCCCGTCACTTCGTCGCCGGCAGGTGCGTACTTCGGAACGCCGCAGGGGATGCAGAGCAACCTGCCGTCGCTGTTCCTCGCGGACCAGTCTGTCATTGGCGGACTTCGACTCGACTCCGCGTCCACCGACCCCACGTACATAGAAGCGCTACGCGCCGTGTTCTGCAGTGACGCGACGGATGTTGCGTTTGCGGCGGCCCGGCATCTCATGACTCCCGACGATCCGGCGCAGACGTTCGGGACGCCCACAGGTGCCACAGTGACACGTTGGGGATCGGTCAAGCGAGCCTACATCGGCTGCACGCAGGACAATGCCGTGACCCCTGACCTGCAGAAGCTCTTCATCTCCGAGGCCGACCAGTTGACGGCGTCGCAGCCGACCGACTTCCGACCGTTCGACAGCAGTCACTCCCCCTTCCTGTCCAGGCCGGAGGCGCTTGCTGACCTCATCGCTGAGCTTGCTGCCTGAGCACCTGTGGCCACGCGTGCTGAGAGCGTCCGCACAACCGTAATTCGTCCAAACCCCGCGGCCTGGACCGCTATTCATATGTCAGTCTCTTCCCTGTCTTACCTCGAGCGAGCAGCGTGGCTGCGCAAGCTCTACTTCACTCGCGCCATCTTCTCCTTCATTTGGGTTGGATTGGCATTTACGGCAGCGAAGGCGTCGCCCTTCCTGGCAACGGGTCTTCTGATTGTCTATCCCGCATGGGACGCTTTGGCGAACCTGTTGGATGCCAGGATGACAGGAGGGGCCAAGGCAAATCCCACCCAGGTTCTGAACATCTGGATCAGTGCTCTGGTCGCAGCTGCCGTTGCGATTGCGCCTGTGTTTGGTTTTCACATCGCTTTGCTCATCTTCGGGATCTGGGCAGTTCTGTCAGGACTCATGCAGTTGGCAACGGCCATCCGCCGCCGCAAAGGCAACCGTGGGCAGTGGGTGATGATGCTGAGTGGAGCGCAGTCCGCTCTGGCGGGCGGCTACTTCGTGACCCAGCAAGGCAGCGCGACTCCAATCACCGCGACAATTGCTGGCTATGCGTTGGTTGGAGCCGTCTACTTCCTGATTTCCGGACTCGTCGTGTTGTTTCGCAAGAGTGAGGCAAGTGGTGTCGCCCGCGACGAACTCGAGCCCCACCGCGAAGAAACTGGGCAGGT
>Ga0207710_10000472_pt1 | contig 25701 bp, 18 predicted proteins | sample KBSS24metaG_FD_184400 | JGI IMG/M metagenome (GOLD analysis project Ga0207710, IMG submission 184400) | Switchgrass rhizosphere microbial communities from Kellogg Biological Station, Michigan, USA - KBS S2-4 metaG (SPAdes) (version 2) | ecosystem: Host-associated > Plants > Roots > Rhizosphere...
CGCATTGGACGAGGCGATGAGATTGCCCAGCTGATAGATGGTGCCGGGAAAGGTGGCCCGGGCGTCCGGTGGTGAAATTTCGTTCAGGTGTGCCGGGATCACGCCCCACGCTCCCTGCACACACAGCTGCATGAGGAACGCCCCCACGGCCAGGCCGCCCATAGTGGTGGAATACGCCCACAAGTACGCGACCGGCAGCGACAGGGCGGCTGCTGTCATGATCGTGCGGCGGCGCCCCGAGGACTGACTCCAGGTACCGAAAATCCAGCCGCCCAGAATGGCGCCGATGTTGTAGATGATGGCTATCGTCCCGGTCTTGTGCGAATCGAACCCGTGCTGCACCTGCAGGAAGGTGGGATACAGATCCTGTGTCCCGTGGCTGAAGAAATTGAACGCCGTCATCAACAGGATGCCGTAGACAGCTACGCGCCAGTGCTTGCGCAATACCGCGAAGATGTCGCTGCTGCGCGCCCGCTCCGGGTCAAACGCCGGCGACTCAGGGACATTGCGCCGGATGTAGAAGACGAGCAGCGCCGGTAGTGCACCAACCATGAACATGCCCCGCCAGCCAATGGTGTTGAACAGGACCGCATAAACCACAGAAGCCAGCAGATAGCCCGTCGGATACCCTGACTGCAGTAGCCCGGAGACGATGCCGCGGGCCTCGGGCTTGACCGACTCCATCGTCAAAGAGGCGCCAATTCCCCATTCTCCGCCCATGGCGATGCCGAACAGCGCGCGGATCACCAGGAACACCGTGAGATTGGGCGCGAATGCAGTGGCGAGGCCGAGCATGGAGTACAGGCCGACATCGAGCATCAGCACCGGCCGGCGCCCGAACCGGTCTGCCAGGCGGCCGAAAATGAAGGCACCCAGTGGCCTGCAGGCCAGGGTCAGCATGATCGCGGCCGCGACCTGCTTCTTCTCCACCCCGAACTCCAGTGCCACATCCTTGAGGACGAACACCAGCAGAAAGAAGTCAAACGCATCGAGCGACCAGCCGAGAAAACTCGCGGTGACCACGCTTTTCTGGGCCGGGGTCCAACCTTTCAGGGCGTCCAGGAGCGCCATTGGGGATCCTCATAGACCGAAATGGGTCGAAGACTTAGGATACCCTCGAAAGCATCGGCCCGTAGTAAGGACTGGCATGGCGTACGAATACCGAAAGTTTTACATCGACGGTCAGTGGGTTGACCCTGCCGCGAGCCACGACTTCAATGTCATCAATCCGGCGACCGAAGAGCCCGCTGGCGTAATTTCCATGGGGAGCGCGGCCGATGTGGACCGGGCCGTCGCCGCCGCGCGCCATGCATTCGAGAGCTTCTCACAGACCACCCGCGAGGAGCGGCGGGCGCTGTTGCAGAACATTCTCACGATCTACAAGAAACGCTACGCCGATATCGCGAACGCCATCCGGGACGAAATGGGTGCACCGGCCAAACTCGCGAACGGCTCGCAGGCGGGGATCGGTGTTGGACACATCAGTGCCATGCTCGACGTGCTGGAAACATTCGAGTTCGAAGAGCGCCGCGGCTCAACCCGGCTCATGTTGGAGCCGGTCGGTGTTTGTGCTCTGATCACCCCGTGGAACTGGCCGATGAACCAGGTAGCGGCCAAGGTCATACCCGCGTTGGCCGCGGGGTGCACGATGGTCCTGAAGCCGTCCGAATTCGCACCTTTCAGTGCCATCATCTGGGCTGAGGTGATGCACGAGGCTGGGGTGCCCAAGGGCGTATTCAATCTCATCAATGGAACCGGTACCGAAGTTGGTGCGGCGCTTGCTTCCCACCCGGATGTTGACATGGTGTCGTTCACCGGCTCGACGCGCGCCGGTACCGAAGTGGCGCGGCTCGCCGCGCCCACGGTGAAGCGTGTACACCAGGAGCTCGGCGGCAAGTCACCCAACATCCTGTTGGACGATGCCGACTTTGCGCGGGCCGTGAAGGCGAGCGTCAGGCACGTGTTCGAAAATTCCGGGCAGTCGTGCAACGCCCCCACGCGCATGCTGGTTCCCGCGAGCCGCCTGGCCGAAGTGGAGGCGCTCGCGAGACAGGTTGCCGAAAAGGTGACAGTGGGCGATCCCACCGCGCAGGCGACCGAGATCGGACCGGTAGTCTCCCGGCTGCAGTTCGAGCGTGTCGAGGGCTACATCTCCAAGGGCATTGCGGAGGGCGCAAAGCTCATTGCCGGTGGCGAGGGGCGGCCGCAGGGCTTGAGCAAGGGCTACTATGTGCGGCCGACGATCTTCTCGAATGTCAACAATGACATGGTGATCGCCCGCGAGGAGATCTTCGGGCCGGTGTTGGCCATCCTTCCATACCGGGACGAGGAGGAGGCGATCAGGATCGCGAATGACACTCCCTACGGCCTTGCCGCGTATATCTGGTCAGGCGACCTGGCGCGCGCGCAGCGGGTTGGCCGGCGGATCCGCGCCGGCAGAGTCACTATCAATGGGGCCGCGGGTGACATGAACACGCCGTTCGGCGGCTTCAAAAGATCGGGCAATGGCCGTGAGTGGGGCGAGCACGGCCTGCGGGACTTTCTCGAGGTCAAGGCGGTGTTGGGCGCCGAGACCGCCTGACGCGCGCTGGCGGGCGGGTCACCTCCCGCCCCTCGTGAAAGGCACTTACCTGAAGCTCAGTCCGTAGAATCGGCTGGCGGCCTCCCGGAACAGGGATTCGAGTCCGACGCCTTGCGCAACCGCTGCGCGCATCGCGGTCTGCAACCAGTCGCAATACCGGTCAGCACTCTCGAGCAGTACAGGCCAGTCACTGCCCCACATGAGGCGGTCCTGGAAGCAAGCCATGAGACATTGCATGTACGGCTCGAGCTCGGCGCTCGAGGCTCCCGCGGCCTGCTCCGTTCGCAGTCCTGACAACTTGCAGTAGACGTTTGGAAACAGGCTCAGCTCGGCCAGTTGGGCCTGCCACGGCTCGATTTCGCCCAAGGGGATTCGGGGCTTGGCGCCATGGTCGATGACGATCGGCAGTTTCGGCCAGCGCCGCGCGAACTCCAGCAGCATCGGCAGGTGACGTGGCTGTATCAAGGCGTCGAAGCGCAAGCCCTGTTGAGCCATCGCGTGCAATGCGGGCTCGAGCTCGGATCCGAGCAGCCAATGCGTGTCCTCGATTGCCTGCAACATCGGCCTGAGGCCACGTAATTTGGGCGCACGCGCGAGCTCGGCAATCCGTGCCGGGGCCGCGGGCGAAGCCAGATCCACCCAGCCGACCACGGCCGCTACGAGCGGCAAATCCGCGGCAAGCTCGAGGAGCCAATCGGTGTCGCGATCGTCAGGTTGCGACTGCACGAGCACGACACTTTGAACCTGCACGGGCCAGCTCGAACCAGGCGGGGCCGAGGTCGACGAATCAGCCGCGGTTGCAAAGGAGAGCGCTTCCTGCAGCTCGGGCGGACCGAAGTCGCGGTACAGAGTTCGCAAATCGGGCCCAGGCCACGTCTGGCCCGGGCCGCCTATCCGCCAGAAATGTACGTGGGAATCGATGATCGTCACAGGCTGTGCTATATCAGTCATGGCCGCTTGTATGTCAATGCCTGTGTAGGAGGAAAAGGTTTGCTCATCGAAAGTCTGCCGGGGGACTGGCGGGAAGCCCGGTTGCTCGGACGCGTGCAGCTTCCGCAGGGTCCGACGCCGGTTCTCATCGAAAACGGGCGGGTCTTCGATCTGTCAACCGCGGCGGCTACCGTCGCGGAGGCTGTTGCACAGCCTGATCTGATCAGCCCGCGCTACGGGGTGGATCTGGGTCCACTCGAGACAATGACTCTCAGCCTCCTGTCCCCGATTGATCTGCAGGTCATCAAGGCCAGTGGCGTGACGTTCGCCGTATCCGCGCTCGAGCGTGTGATCGATGAGAGAGCCCGCGGCAATTTCGCCTTGGCCCAAGACATCCGCGCGAACCTGGCTGCCCACGTGGGCGTCGACGCACTCAGCGTCGAGCCGGGATCGGAAGCCGCAGGCAGGCTGAAGGCGGCGCTCATCGCCGAGGGCTTGTGGTCGCAATATCTGGAAGTTGCGATCGGTCCGGATGCGGAGGTGTTTACCAAGGCACCCGTGTTGTCATCGGTAGGGTGGGGCGCACAGGTCGGTATCCGCTCGGATTCCCTCTGGAACAATCCTGAACCCGAGATCGTGCTGGTTGTTGGCCCGGATGGCACAGTTGCTGGCGCCACGCTCGGAAACGATGTGAATCTACGGGATATCGAGGGACGTTCCGCGCTTCTTCTGGGCAAGGCGAAAGACAACAACGCGTCCTGCGCCATCGGTCCGTTCATCCGTCTGTTCGACCGGAACTTCACACTCGATCACGTGCGGGAGGCTGTCGTGCAGCTGCAAATCAGCGGGCCGGAGGGCTTTCGGCTCGAGGGCCGCAGCACCATGCGCGACATCAGCCGCGATCCTCTGGACCTGGTCGCACAAACCGTGAATGCCGACCACCAGTATCCGGACGGCTTCGTGTTGTTCCTGGGTACCCTGTTCGCTCCGGTCGAGGATCGCGATGAGCCGGGCCGCGGGTTTACACACAAGGTCGGCGACGTAGTGCGGGTCTCGTCCGAGAAGTTGGGTGCGCTCATCAACACGGTGGTGACGTGCGATGCGGCCGCACCCTGGAGTTTCGGAATCACAGCGCTCATGCGAAATCTCGCCGCGCGCGGTTTACTGGGCGCGCGCCCGCGTGCCCTCAAGGATCAAGCTGACACGGGTCGGTGCTCCTGGCGCAGAGCGCCCGGCACTCATTGATGGGAACGGCAAGCTGCGGGATCTTTCGGCCGTCGTCGCCGACATTGCGGGCGACGTGCTGAATCGCAAGAGCCTGCAGCGGCTGCGTACCCTGGATATCTCGACGCTGCCCTTGATGCCGCAGGGGTCGCGAATCGGCATGGCGGTGGGGCAGGTTGGTAAAGTGATCTGTGTAGGGCTCAATTTCAAAGACCATGCCGCAGAGTCCGGACTTGCGTTGCCGGAGCAACCCATTCTCTTCATGAAGGCGACCACCGCGCTGTGCGGCCCGAACGACGATGTGATCATCCCGCAGGGCTCCCAGAAGACGGACTGGGAGGTTGAGCTCGGTGTCGTGATCGGCGACGTTGCGCGCACTGTTCCGGAGGAACGCGCGCTCGAATACGTGGCCGGATATCTAGTCGTGAACGACGTGTCGGAGCGCGAGTACCAACTCGAACGCGGTGGTCAATGGGTCAAGGGAAAGAGCTGCGATACATTCGGTCCGATCGGCCCGATGCTTGTCACCACTGATGAGATTCCCGACCCGCAGAAGCTGGGCATGTGGCTCGAGGTCAATGGACATCGTTATCAAAACGGCAACACGGCCAACATGATTTTCGGAGTCGCACATCTCGTGAGCTACATCAGTCGCTACATGACACTGATGCCCGGCGATGTGATCAGCACAGGAACGCCTGCGGGAGTGGGTCTGGGACAACGGCCTCCGACTTATCTCAGGGTGGGCGATGTCGTAGAGTTGGGTATCGAGGGGCTCGGCCGGCAGAAGCAGCGCATGGTCGCCGCCCAGTGAGCTCAGGGGCACGCATGCAACAACTCACGCTGGATCGTGAAACTTTTGGGTCGCTGGGATTCGGTGGGGGAGCCCTCGGGAATCTTTATGCACCCGTTGCGGACGAAGTGGCACAGGCTGCTGCTCGGGCAGCCGTCGAGAACGGGGTTTGCTACTTCGATACGGCGCCGCACTACGGTTTCGGACTGAGCGAGAAGCGACTCGGTACGGCGTTGCGCGAGCTCGATCCGGGAGAGCGCTTGATAGTTTCGACGAAGGTGGGGCGCAAGCTTGCGCCCCGTACCGGGGTCGATACCACGGTCCCGCGCCAAGGGTTTGTCACCCCGGAGCCGTACGAGAGCGAATTCGACTACACATACGATTCCGTGATGCGCACCTACGAAGCAAGCCTTCGGCGCCTGCAGCGCAAGCGTATCGACATACTGTATGTTCACGACATCGGCCGCGTAACACACGGAGACGATCATCCGCGCCGGTTCGCCGAATTCATGAATGGTGGCTACCGCGCCATGAGTGAGCTACGTACATCCGGCGCTGTGAGCGCGATCGGGATTGGAGTGAACGAAACTCAAATCTGCGAAGAAGCGCTCGCACATGCAGACTTCGACGTTGTGCTCCTTGCGGGCCGCTACACACTTCTGGAGCAGGGTGCACTCGATACGTTCCTCCCGCTGTGCGAGCGGCGCGGCGTTCGAGTGGTTGTCGGGGGTCCTTTCAACTCCGGCATTCTGGCCACTGGTGTGCGGCGAGCAGGCGCGATCAACTACAACTATGCGGCCGCGCCGCAGGAAGTCATCGCTCGCGCGGCCGCAATCGAACAGATTTGTGAAGCGCATGCCGTGCCGCTGCCGGCCGCGGCCCTGCAGTTTCCCTTGAGTCATCCCCAGGTGCTGACGGTGATCGCGGGGATGGGCACACCCGAGCAGGTCAGGCAGGCGGCCGATTACCTCAAGTGTCCGGTGCCGCGGCAATTGTGGGCCGACCTGCGCGCGGCGGGCTTGATCCGCCCGGATGCCCCGGTCACTCCATGATCATTTCGTCCACCCTCGATTTTCGCGAGGCGGCGCGCCGGCGCCTGCCGCGATTCCTTTTCGACTACGCTGATGGTGGCGCCTACAGCGAGCACACACTGCTGCGCAATGTGCTGGATCTTGCCGAAGTGCCCCTTAGGCAGCGGGTGCTGACGGGCGGTGGCGCAGCCGACCTGAAGACCACGCTGTTTGGACACGAGCGGCCATTGCCCGTGATGCTGGCACCTGTCGGAATTGCCGGCATGTACCGCCGCCGGGGCGAGACTCAGGCGGCGCGAGCAGCCCGCAAGGTCGGCATTCCGTTCTGCCTGTCCACGGTGTCACTCTGCTCGCTCGCGGAAGTTGTGAAGGCCGCCGGCAGTGAGCATGTCTGGTTCCAGCTTTATGTACTCCGTGACCGCGCATTCATGCGCGATCTGCTTGCGACTGCTCAGGCAGCGGGAGTCCAAGCGCTGGTATTCACCGTGGATATGCCAGTGCCTGGCGCCCGGTATCGCGATGCGCATTCAGGCATGTCAGGTCCTCGAGCGCCGCTGCGCAGAATGCTACAGGCAATCGGCAAACCCGGTTGGGCCTGGGACGTGGGGCTGAATGGCCGTCCGCACCGGCTCGGTAACCTCGAGCCTGTGCTCGGTAAGGCGAGCGGTCTCAATGACTACATGGGATGGCTCGGCTCCAACTTTGACCCTTCCATCGTCTGGAAAGATCTGGATTGGATTCGCGCCAGCTGGAAAGGGCCCCTCATCATCAAGGGTATCCTCGATCCCCAGGATGCGCGCGCCGCTGCCGACATCGGCGCTGATGGCATAGTCGTGTCCAACCATGGAGGACGCCAGCTCGATGGGGTGTTATCCAGCGCGCGCGCTCTGCCGGCGATCGCGGATGCGGTTGGCGACCGCCTCACGGTGTTGGCGGACTCCGGGATACGATCCGGCCTGGATGTCGTTCGTATGTTGGCGCTGGGTGCCAGAGGCGTGTTACTTGGGCGCGCGTGGCTGTTCGCTTTGGCCGCGCGCGGCGAGCCCGGCGTCGTTCAGTTGCTCGAGCTGATTGCCCGCGAAATGCGCGTGGCCATGACGTTAACCGGCGCGCACCGCATTGCCGATATCAATCGCTCGACCCTCGCGGGCTATTGAGCTGCTTCCTGGCACTATTGGGCTGACTTCCTGTCCATCTTCCTGTCGATGTCGAGTGTGGCGTTCGATGGCGCCGTCGTCTTCAGACGCCGGGCGACCGACTCGGTCTCGCGCATCACGCGGATCAGGTTGCCACCCGTGACCTTGACCAGATCATCGTGGCTCCAGCCGCGCCGGGCGAGCTCGCTAAGCAGGGCGGGGTACTTGTCCACACCGTCGAGCCCCGCCGGTGTATCCGGGATGCCGTCAAAGTCAGAACCCAATCCCACACAATCCTTGCCGGCCACCCGGGCAACATACTCGATGTGATCCGCCACCATGCCGAGTGTGACGAGCGGCTTCGGATGGGCCGCGAGCCATTGCGCCATGGCGGCCGCCGCCCGGTCAGGTTGCCCGATGAAGAGTCCCGTAAAGGGCGGGGACGCCTCGCGCGCCTTCTCGGAGGCAAGCTCGGCGTCCCAGCGCGCGCGTTCCTGGGAAACATAACCCGGAAAGAAGTTGACCATCACCACGCCGTGATTGTTCGCAACCAACGCCAGCACATCGTCCGGCACGTCACGCGGATGGTCGATGAGTCCGCGCGCGCCGGAGTGGGAAAAAATCACCGGTGCCTGGGTTACGGCCAGCGCATCCTTCATCGTCTGTGGCGAGACATGGCTCAGGTCGACGAGCATTCCCAGGCGGTTCATCTCGCCGACCACGGCCCGCCCGAACGCCGTCAAGCCATGATGAACCGGAGCATCGGTTGCGGAATCGGCCCACGCTGTATTCAGCGAGTGGGTCAATGTCATGTAACGCGCACCGAGCTCATACATCTGGCGCAGGGCCGCCAGCGAGTTGTTGATCTGATGCCCGCCCTCGATGCCGATCAGCGAGGCAACGCGGTGGGTGTGCTCGATCCGCAGGATGTCGGCCGCGGTATAGGCCATCTCGAAATCACTCGGATAGCGCGCCACCATCCGCTTGACCAGGTCGATCTGCTCGATCGTCAATTGCACCGCGGTAGCGTCCCGGGAATCCGCGGGCACCCACACCGACCAGAACTGGGCACCCACTCCGCCCGCGCGCAGGCGGGGGATATCGGTCATGAGGGGTGCCTCGTCAGCGGGTGCGTTCGCGGCGTGCGCTAGCAGCGACGTATTTTGCTTTAGGTCGACCGCATCGACATTCGAGGCAAAGCGATCGCGAATTTCCCAGGGCAGATCGTTGTGCCCGTCGATGACCGGCATGTCCGCCAGCACTTTCGCCACGAGCGCGGCGTTTTCCGTGTCGGTCCGCGCCGCAGCAGTGCCGCTGATGAGGCCCAGGGGACAGACCAGCATGGCCGCGCCCAGTACCGGGAGAAGTCGCTTCATGGGTCACATCCGCCAGGTGTAAGTGAATCCGCACGAGAACTGTGTCACGCAGGAGCTCATTTGCAGGACGGGGATTGGACCCCGGCCTCAGATTTCGAGCCCCCTGGGCCGATACGATAGTGGAACGACACTCGCGCCGTCTATCGCACTGCAACATTTTCCGTGGACACGAACCTAACACCCGGGCCACCGTCCCGCCTGGCGGTCGCGCCCCGCTGGGTAGACCGGCTCCTCGTGGGACTGGTGGTCTACGTCACGATGTGCTGCATCTGGATGCTGGCCGGAATCGGCGGCCAACAGGTGACGCATTTCGTTGGACTCCTGTCCGATGCACCCGCCGACCTGGTGGCGACGGTTCTGGCGTTTACGGCTGCCCGGCGTAGCCGGTCCCGGCCGTTGCGGCGGGCCTGGACGGCCCTGTCGGTCGCACTCCTGTTGTACCTGGTCGGCACCGTCATCACCGTGAGCAGCTGGCTGCGGGACGTGGATCCGTTTCCCGGCCCCGCCGATCTGTTTTTCTGCGCGTTTTATCCCGCGATGCTGGTCGCGGCGCTGCTGCTGATACGCGCGGCCGCGATCCGAGTGCCGTGGATCCAACTCTCCCTGGATGCAACTATTTTCGTGGTCGGCTTCGGCACGTTCTTCTGGTTCCTGGTAATCCGCCCCGCATCGCTGCATACCGAAGTCGACGCTCTCAAGCAGGGACTGAGCCAGGCCTACGCCGGTCTCGATTGTGTCGTGCTGCTCATGCTGGGCGTCCTGCTGCTGACAGGCGCGGAAGGGCGCCGGATTCCGTTGTTGCTCATGACGGGATTTGCAACGATGTTTCTAGCCGACATCCTCTGGTCGCTCGCCAAAGTCGGCGGCTACTACGTTTCGGGCGATCTGCAGGATGTGTTGTACGTCGTATGTTATGTGCCCCTGGCCGCTGCCGGTCGCGAGCAGATGCGCACTACGGCGCGCCGGGCCAGGGCCATGTCCAACACGTCCGATACCGTGACGCGTGCGCTGCCTTACGCTGCAATGCTCACGGCGCTTCTCGTGCTGATCTATTTCAGCCGCGGAGAAATCGGTGGTCCAGCGGCCATGATGACCATGGTCGTATTTGCCCTCACCTTGCTCCTGATGGTGCGCCAAGGTGTCATCCTGCGTAGCGATGCGCTGGTGCGGGAGAAGCGCGCGGCGCGCATGGTCGAGGATCGGTTCGCTTCACTGATCGCAAATGCCTCCGATGTCATTATGATTGTGGAGGCAGACGGCGGTTTGCGTTTCGTTTCCCCTGCCTGCGAGCGCACGCTGGGTTTCAAGCCCGAGGAAGTCACGGGAAAGAACCTGCTGGATGTCTGGGCTGGTCCGGATAGTGAGCGCCTGCGAACACTTCTTACTGAGATTGCCGCTACATCGAGCGGAACGATCGGCCCGGTGGAACTGACCATCGAGCGCGGCGCGACACGCTACGTTCTCGAGAGCGTCGGCAGCAATCTGACGGAGGATCCGGCCGTGCGCGGCCTGGCGCTCAACTTTCGGGACATCAGCGAGCGCAAGGCGCTCGAAGAGCAGTTGCGGCAGATGGCCTTCCACGATCCGCTGACTCTGCTGGCCAACCGCACCCTGTTCAAAGACCGTGTCCAACACGCCCTGACATTGGCGCAGCGCGGCCACGGGTCGGTCGCGGTATTGTTCCTCGACCTTGACAATTTCAAGACCATCAATGATTCGCTGGGGCACGATGCCGGCGACCGTCTGTTGCAGGCGGTTGCCCAGCGCATCGTGAAGAACACCCGCGCCTCGGACACGGTGGCGCGGCTGGGAGGCGATGAATTCGCCGTCCTGCTCGAAAGAATCGCCACTCCCGATGAAGTGCAGCGGCTGGCCGAATCGTTGATCGAGACACTAGGCGCGCCGTTTGTGCTCAGTGCCGTTGAAGTCAGAGTTGCGGCCAGTATCGGAGTGGCGTTCGCCACCTCGGCTGCCGGCACTGAATCGCTGCTCGGCAATGCTGACATAGCCATGTACCATGCCAAGGCGGGAGGGAAGAACCGCTACGCGGTCTTTGAGCCGCAAATGCAGGATGTGTTGCACGAGCGGCTGCGTCTCGAGGCGGACATCGGCCGCGCCCTCGCTGAGCAGGAGTTCTTCCTCGAATATCAGCCCATCGTTGATCTCGGTACGGGCAGCTTGCTCGGCGTGGAGGCGTTGGTTCGCTGGCGGCACCCGGAGGCGGGCATCCTGATGCCAAATCAGTTCATCCCGATCGCCGAGGAGTGCGGCCAGATCGTCAAGCTGGGGCGCTGGGTGCTGATGGAGGCGTGCCGCGCGCTGCATGCGTGGCGAAGTTGTGTCGCGGGTGGCGCGGGCCTGCGGGTTGCGGTGAACATCTCGGGGCGACATCTGCAACACGGCGAGTTGCTGCAGGATGTTGCCGCTGCGCTGGCCGGCTCGGGGCTGGAGGCTACTAATCTTGTGATCGAGCTGACTGAAAGCACGATTATGTACAATACCGATGCCAACCTCGAGCGTCTGCAACAGTTGAAGGCGCTCGGGGTGCGGCTCGCTATCGATGACTTCGGTACCGGGTATTCATCGCTGTCCTATCTGCACCGCTTTCCCATCGACATTCTGAAGATCGACCGCTCGTTCGTCAGCCGCCTCACCAATTCCGAGAACGGTCCCGAGCTGGCCCGCGCGGTCATCACTTTAGGCGAGACGCTCGGACTGGACACGGTGGCCGAGGGCATCGAGCTCGAACCCCAGGTTGCCTCGCTCCTGGAGCTGGGTTGTGTCGCGGGTCAGGGATTCCTGTTCGCCAAGGCCGGCTCCCTTGAAGAGTTGTCAAAGAGCTCCTTCGTGGCCCGGCGCAACGAGCACTGGACGGCGCAGGCGGCGGATGAGAATGTCTCTGCCACGGGACGTTTCAAGGCACTCAACAGGACCTGACGTCACCACCGCCGAGGTCTGAGGCGCGGGGCCTATTTCTTCTGCTTCACCTTGATGGCAACCCCATTGCTACCGGACAGCCAGTAGGATCCCAGTTCCCTGTCGATCGACACTGTGTCACCGGCGTGCAGGTTTACGTCAGCCGAGGCCTCCTGGATCTGTTGCCAAACCTCGCCGTTGTCGAGGTGCAGAACCAGGGCATCGGGGAAATTCTCGATGCTGAGGACGCGCGCCGCGATATGCCGTGGTTTGGGCGCCGCGGCGGGAGCAGCGGGAGCGGCGGGCTGATCAGCCGAATCTGACCGATCCTCCCTCGGTGGACCCGGCGGCACTTTGGGTGTCGTGGGTTGCGAGCGCAGATCACGTGAGGGCGGGACGCCAGGCGGTGCCTGCGTTGTCCCACCGTTTGACGGTTGGTCACTGTAACGCGCGACCTCCCTGTCGAAGCAGATGAGACGCTTGAGCGAATCGGTTTCCAGCGCGCAAGCGCGAATACTCGCGGGTACCGACTCGGCCCGGGCGGCCGGTACAAGTGCCCAAAGCAAAGTCGAGCACAGCAAAGTCGAGCACAGCAGGGCGGTCCGCAACGCCGACGCCGCGGTCCCTCTGGGTTCTGATCGGGGCATTCAAGGTCTCCGGGGTCTTTTCATGCGCTGCGCGCAGAGTAGCACTCCCGCCAATCAGCTTCGAGCTGCCATTCCCCCGGTCTCGTAGCTCAAGGCGGATTCCTGAATTAGCACTTCATAGCGCGCGCCTGTCTCGGCGATCTGCGCCGATGTCAGCTCGAGCTGCGCCTGGCTCAATTCCACAATGGAGCTGCTGCCAGCCTTGTACCGCGCCTCGGCGAGCTCGTAGGCGGTAGCGGCGTAGCGGCTCAACTGTTGTGTCGTGCGCAGCCGCTGCCGCGAATTGTTGAGACCCAACCAGGCGATCCGGACATTGCGTGCCACATCGTCCTCGACGGTACGCAGCGACTCTGCGGCGGCTTTTGCACGCAACTGCGCCTCCCGCTGCCGTGCGCGGTATAACCCGCCGGCAAACAGGGGCACGCTGATTTGCAGGCCACCTGCACTGTACGTGTCGGGCAATCTCACGTCATGAGAAGGCGCGTCGCCGGCCGCAATCACCGCAGATATGGTCGGAAAACGGGCGTCGCGCATGGACTTCGCGAGGCGAAGCGAGGCGTCGCGTTCGTCCCGGTACTTTGCGAGCTCCGGCCGATCGCGCAAGGCCTTGTCGATGAGCGCCGAGACATCAGCTTCCGCACCCATCGGCGCGGGCGCCTCCTCGATCAGATTGAAGTTCTGCTGGTCGGGATACCCCAGCACCGCCGACAGGGTCGCCAATGCCGAGTCGAATTCGTTCTGCGCCTTCTGTAACAGGAGCTTGCTGTCTTCAAGGGCCACCCGTGCGAAACTCACATCGAGATCCGACTTGAGTTTGTTGGCGGCGAGAATGCTGACCCGATCGAGGAGCAGTTGGCGGTTAGCCAGCGTTTGCCGCGCGACGTTTTGCACCGCCTGTGCCTGGAGTACCCCGAAATAGCTGCGGTCGACCTCCAGCAGCACCTGCTCGCGCGTGGCTGCCGCGTTCTGACTCGCAGCGTTGGCCCGCAACTTCGAGCTCGCGGCTAGATTGGACGTTTTGCCGAAGTCGGTGATGAGTTGACTCACCCCCGCACCGGCGGCGGCACGGTTGAACACCGATGGATTGTTGAGTCCACCGGCCATGATGCGCGTATTCGCGGACTGCGCCTGCACCACCGACCCATAAAGATTGACCTGGGGCAGCAGGCCGGAGCGGGTCTGTTTGAAAACTTCGTCCGCCGCGCGGGCGAGGTAATCGGCCGCGGCGATTCCCGGATGGTTTTTCAGGGCCATTGCATGCGCCTGCTCGAGGGTGAGCGGCTGCGCGGCCGCCGTTTGCGCCGGACTTGGCGCCGAGTACAGGGCGCCTGTTAAAAGCACACTGCCCAAGCTCAGCAGAAACCTTTGTTTCATCGCGTCTGCTCGCGGCGATAATGAACTACGTAGTAAGCGGCGGGCACGATGAACACGGTCAGTACAACCGACACGGCAAGGCCGCCGATGATGGCGCGAGCCAGCGGGGCATAAGCTTCGCTGCCCGTCCCGAGCTTCATGGCCATCGGAATGAGCCCCATCAACGTCGCAAGCGAGGTCATCAATACGGGGCGCAGCCGCACGCGACACGCGAGGGAGACCGCTGCGCGTAAGGGATGACCGTCTTCTCGCAGGCGATTGGTGAATTCGACGATCAGTATGCTGTTGGAGACGACGATTCCCACCATCATCACGACACCCATGAGTGACATCACGTTGAGTGTCGTGCCGGTCAGGTAGAGCATGAGAAGCACACCGGTCAATCCCGTAGGCACGGCAAGCAGTATGAGCAGCGGATCGACGAACGACTGGAACTGTGCGACGAGGATCAGATAGACCAGCAGGGTGGCGAGTATCAAGCCGAAGCCAAAGGCGCCGAATGACGTCTGCATGGCTTGTGCCGATCCGCGGACCGTGACGCGTACTCCTGGGGGAAGCTTCATTGCGTGGATGATGTTTTCAACTTGGTTGAGCACTCCACTCAAGTCTTCACCTGACGGTGCGACGTAGACGTCCATCTCGCGCCGCAGCTGGTAGTGATCGACTTCCGTCGGAGACTCGATATGGCGCAGGGTGCTGACTGTATCGAGCTGGGTCGCCTGCTCCGAATGGGTGCCGCGCAGCGGAACTGCCGACAGATCCGCGAAGTTATGTATGAAGTTTTCCGGGTACTGCACGGTGAGCAGGTAATCGTTACCGCTCCTCGGGTCCACCCAGTAACTGGGCGCGATCATCTGATTCGAAGTGAGTGCCGTGATGACGTTACCGACCACCTCCTTCTCGTTCAGGCCGAGCTCACTGGCGCGAATCCGGTCGACATCGAGCCTCAAGGAGGGGTAGTCGATGTCCTGGGGAACCAACACATCGCTGACGCCCGCGAGTGCGCGTGCCCGTTTCGCGATTTGCGCCGCCGTCCGGTGGGTGGCTTCGAAGTTACTGCCGCTCACCTGGATGTCCAGCGGCGCGGGCAGCCCCAGATTGAGCACGGCGTCGACGAGGCCGCCGGTCTGAAAATAGGCCGCCAACTGTGGCATGCGCTCAGCCAAGCGCTTGCGCACCAGGTCCATGTACTCAAAGCTGCTGCGTGTATGCCCGTCCTGCAGCCCCACCTGTACGAATGCGGTGTGCGGCCCGGAATTGGACGTATACATCGATGAGAAGCCGGGAGTCGTGCCGATGTTTGACACGAGGATCTGCAGCTCGTTGCGGGGCACGACCGTGCGCACGATGTGCTCGACCTGGTTGACGAGCTGATCGGTCAGCTCGAGGCGGGTCCCCGTAGGGGCTTTGAGATTGATCACGAACTGGCCGGGGTCGGTCCGCGGGAAGTAGGATTTTCCCACGAGCGGATAGAGTCCCAGGCTCAGTATGAAAACCCCTGTAATCCCCAACACCGTCGCCACCGGGCGCAGCAGGGCGCGCCCGAGTGTCAGCTCGTAACGGTCGAGCATCCGCGTGAACCGCAGATTGAACCAGGCATTGAAGCGCCGGCCCCATGACTTCGGACCGGCGGGGGCGCCGCAGCCCGCAGCGGTCCCGATCTGCACCTCCGGAGCAGCTTCCTGGCGATGAGCCCCCTTGATCAGGCGCGCGCAAAACAGAGGCACGACCGTCATCGCAACGAAATAGGAGGCGGACAGCGATAGCACCACGGCAAGGGCGAGCGCCGTAAACAGGAATCGGCTCACGCCGTACAGGAACGTCACGGGGAAGAACACGATCGCAGTAGTGAGCGTTGCCGCGAGCACCGGCAGCGCGACTTCCTTTCCGCCCCGTTCGGCCGCCACCTCGGGCGATTCACCGAGCTCCAGGTGCCGGAAGATGTTTTCCAGTACCACGACGGAATTGTCGATGAGCCGGGAGAAGGCCAGCGCGAGCCCGCCGAGGATCATCGCGTTGACCGTATTGTCACCGAGCGACAGGGCAATGAAGGCCGCCAGCGCCGAGAGCGGAATGGAAAGAAACACGGCCACGGTGGCCCGTATGCTGCCCAGGAATACCAGGATCATGAGGCCCGTCAGCACGAGTCCGATGCTGCCCTCATGAACCAAATTCTCGATGGCGCTGCGAACGAACTTCGACTGATCGAAGACCACGTCCGCAATGAGCTGCCTGGGCACGTCCAGCAGGTTTGAGACGCCTTGCCGGATTCCATCGACCACGGCAATGGTGTTGGCGTCACCACCCTGTTTCAACACCGGCAGGTACACGGAAGGCTGGCCATCCACCCGCACGATGTTGTTCTGGATCTGCGCGGCGTCTTTCGCCGTACCGACATCCGCCACGAGCACCGATGCGTTGCCAACCGTCTTCAGCGGCAGATGATTGATGTCCGACATCGAATTGATCTGGCTGTTGGCGTACAGGTTGTAATCGTAGGGACCGATCTTCACATCCCCGGCCGGCAGGATGAGATTCGCCTCGTTGACCGTGCGCACGACGTCCATGACGCTGAGCTGGTGGGCCTGCAGCTTGAGCGGGTCGACGTACACCATGATCTGGCGGTATTTCCCGCCGAAGGGTTGCGGGACCGAGGCGCCCGGAACTCCGGCGATCTGGTTGCGGACGTCATACTGGCCGAGATCGCGCAGCTTCGCCTCATTGAGTCCCGCGCCTTTCAAAGTGACCAGGCACACCGGCAGGCTGGACGCGTCGAACTTCAACACGACCGGGGGTAGCGTGCCGGGCGGCAGCTTGCGCAAATCCGCCATTGCCAGGTTGGCGATGCTGGTGACCGCGGAGTCGGCGTCAAAACCCGGTTGAAAGTAGATCTTGATCAGGCTCACGCCCGGCAGCGAGCGCGACTCGATGTGATCTACACCGCTTGCCAGCGTGAAGAAGCGCTCGAACCGGCCGGTGATGTCGGTTTCCACCTGTTCGGGCGGCATCCCGGAGAAGAATGTAGCCACGACCACCACGGGGATGCGGATGGCCGGAAACAGGTCCACCGGCATCTTCATGACACGGGTGATGCCAACCACACAGGTGATCAGACAGATGACGATGATCAGGTACGGATAACGGATGGCGAAACGTGCCATAGGATCACTGGAGGGCCAGGGGAGCTGCGATCTGGGGGGCGACCTGCTGGCCGGCGGCGAGCTGGGCCGGGTTGCCCACCATGACCAGGTCGCCTTCATTGAGCCCCGAGAGAACTTCATACTTCGCGGGTGTCTCGAGGCCGAGCTTTACGGCACGCTCCTCGACATGGTGGGAGGAGTTGACCAGGAGGACACTTTTGCCCCCCGGTGGCACCGCCTCCACCGGAATCGCGAGCGCTTGCCGGTGTTGATCGATCTTCACGGTCACATTCGCGTACATGCCCGGCACGAGCTGCAGTGACGGGTTTGGCACTTCCATCTCAACGAGCATGGTGCGCGTGCTGGCGTCGATCTTGTTCGTGAAGCGCGCGATCTTGCCCTGGAACTGCAGGTTCTCGAGGGAGTCAACCCGGCCGGTGACCGGCGCGTCGAGCCGGATGCCGCGTACATAGTCCACCGACACGGGGAAATCCAACCGCAGGAGTGTGTTATCGGACACTCGGACGAGGGGCATGGCCTGCGTCTGCGAGGCCGTGCCGGCCTGGATCAGCGCGCCCGGGTCGGCGTAGCGCTTCGTGACGACGCCGCCGAATGGTGCCGTAATTCTCGTATAGCTCACGAGGGTCTGATACTTTTCAGCATCGGCTTTTGCGCCGGCAAGCATGCCTTCGGCCGTGGCATCTTTCGCCTCCGCGGTGTCGAGGTCCTGCTGCGCAATGAGATTCGGATGCACCTTGTTGACTTCCAGCAGGCGGGTATAAGCGAGATGCACATCCTTGTAGTCGGCCGCTGCGCGCCGTTGCGCCGCGAGGGCATGGTCCAGGTCATCGCCCAGCTCCGGGATTTCCAACGCAGCGAGCAGTTGGCCTGCCTTCACCTTGTCGCCGATGTCCACGTACATCCGCTTGACGTAACCCGAAACCTTGGCGTGCACGTCAACTTCGTTGTAAGGACGAAATTCCGCCGGGATGGTGATCTCCTTGTACAGATCCTCCCGATCGACTTTTACAACCGCCGCCGCGGGGATTACGGGCACGTTCTCAATTGCCGGATTGGCCTTTCCCTGCCAGGGATGAAGCAGAGCGATGGCGATGCCGATGGCAGCGCCGCCCCATAGGCCCCATCCGAGTCGGCGCCGCAGCGATGGACCTGCAATCGGGGTAGAGATGTTCAGCATGATTAAACTCGGCCTGCCGCTGGGGTTGGGTGGCAATCGATTACAGCGCGTACGCCCGGATCAGCGTCCTCCAGGACGAGCTCGAAGTCGTGCAGCCGCACGATCGCTGCAACGATGCTCAGACCCAGTCCCGACCCCGGAACAGGGCGGGCCCGTTCAGCCCTGTAGAAACGCTGCAGGACGGCCGCTCGCTCGTTGGCCGGGATACCCGGGCCATTGTCCTGGACGATGAGCTGCGGCCGCGCGGCATCCTTGCCGGCCCGGACCTGCACGGTGCTGCCGCGGCCGCCGAACTTGATCGCGTTGTCGATCAGGTTGCTGAGTGCCTCGAACAACAGCTTCGGGTCGGCGTCCACGGTGTTGCCCCGCTCAGCGACTGGCAGCAACCGTACTCCCGCAGCTTCGGCTAATGGTGCATAGAGATCGGCGACCGGCGTGATGACATCGGCGAGATCTACGCTGACGAATCCCGCGCGGCGGTGTCTGACGTCCAGCTCAGCAATCCGCAGAATGCCGCGGAACCGCTCCAGTACCTCTTCGATGCGGCCCGCGATATGAGCAATGTCGTCGCGTTCCACCTTCTCGGCCTGCTGCAGACGACGCAGCTGGAGCGTGGCGCTTGCCAGAGGATTCAACAGGTCGTGTGCGATGACCTCGGTCGCCCCCTTGACCTCCGACATCAGCCGCTCAACCTCGCCCATCATGTGGTTGACAGTAGTGGCGAACATATCCAACTCATCGCCACGCTGACTGGTAGGCATCCGCCGCTTCAAATCGCCTCGCGCAATGTCGTGAGCGACGGCCTGCAAGTTGCGCAGCCGCTGCAGCGGCCCGACGCTGAGGGCGATTCCGCATGCCAGGCCTACCAACAGAATCGAAACGCCACTCCAGGTGAGCGCGGAAGTGATAATGGAGCGCAGCTCGCGCAGTTGGCTGACATCACGGCCCACTACCAGGGTTTCTCCGGTCGGCAGGCGTCGCGCCAACAGACGGGCGCTCGTTGGAAATTGCGGTAGGGGTGGAACTTCCACTGGCCGGCCATTGGTGCGCAAGGCAGCAGGGATGGCCTCGAGATTTCCGGCGACCCGCTCACCCTTGGCGCTGAAGAGACCAAACACCGTGGTGCGGTTGCCGTTCAGTGTGAGGTCCTCGATGACGCGCTGGCGCAGACCCGGCCGCGGCGAGCTCGCGAGTGCATCCGCTTCGGTGTTGAGTATTCCGTCCACCCGGCTGGTCAGATAGACGGCCGAGCGCATGTAGACCAGCCAGAGCAGGGCGATGGTTCCCGCTGAAAACAGGGCACCGTAGAGCAGGGTGAGCCGGAAAGTGCTGGTCCGTGAGAGCTCTCTAAGTTGCATCGAGTATGTAACCTACTCCGCGTTCGGTCCGGATGAGCGAGGTCCTGCCGGGCGCATCGATTTTCCTGCGCAGCCGCCCGACGTGCACATCGATCAGGTTGGTGCCCGGGTCGAAGTGATATTCCCAGACATGCTCGAAGATCACCCGCCGGCTCAGCATCTGACCCGCATTGCGCATCATGAATTCCAGCAGCTTGAACTCCATGGGCAGCAGCTCTATGGACTGCCCGTTGCGCCGTGCTTCGCGTGCCACCAGATCGAGCTCCAGCTCACCGACCCGCAGCAGCAGCGGCTGCTGTGCGCGGCTGTGCCGGCGCAGCAGCACCTCGATTCTCACCACCAGCTCCTCTGGGGCGAACGGTTTGAGTACGTAGTCGTCGCCTCCGCCACGCAGTCCGGCCAGCCGATCATCGAGGTCTGCGAGTGCGCTCAGCATCAGAATCGGTGTCTGCAGGCCCGAGTCGCGCACGGCCTTCGCGATCTGCAGGCCGTCGCAGCCTGGTAGTATCCGGTCCAGGGTGATGACGTCGAACTGGCCACTAAGAGCCAATCGCAGTCCCTGCGTGCCGGTAAAACAGGGCTCCGGAAGGAACCCGCTACCCGACAGGCATGCTGCGATGGCAGCGGCCATTTCGACGTCGTCTTCGATTACCAGAACCCGGGCGGCCGGCGTGCCCGGTGACGCATTTGATCGCAATGAATGACCTCGCAGCTGACTGCTGGCTATTGGGCAATCATAAGGCACTTGGCAGCCGGGTCAGTTGATCGGGTGATCGATGGAATAGAAGGTGTCGCTGAGGCCTTTCACGCAGCTTTTGAACGCGCCGTGCGAGGGCTCAAGGCCGAGGGCGGCGCAGGCCACCTCTTCGCGGCGCGCGTTCTCATGTGGCGATGCGTATAGGAAGGACCCTGATGCCGTTGGCAACTGCTCGCTTACGAGCGACACCTGCCCGCTGGTGGCTTGTGCCGGTGCCGGCTTGGAGTGGCTGTTGACCGAATGCAGGACACACAGCGCCAGGTCCGGGCTGCCGGGCTGGTAACCCTTGGCACGGCAATCCGCGTCCGCCTGCCGGGTTGCCTCATCGTCCATAGCGTTTTGCAGCGAGTCGGACAGGCTCACGATGCAGCCGCGGTAGTGGCTCGTCCAGTAGTCCAGGCGGTCGTTGCCCATCCAGTAGCCGCCCTCGAGCCGCTCGTTGGGGCTCAATCCCATGACGTTCTGACAGATGTCGGCGACGCGCGTGAATTGACCCGCCGGGAGGTTATCCGGGTTGTAAGTTGGCTCCGCGGCGCAGGCGGCCAGGCTCGATAGCACGATCACGCAGCTGGCCAGCAGCGTGAGCACCGGATGTTTGATGATCATGGGCTCTTTCTCCACAGGCCTGTCAGGTTCGTGGCCTTGGGGAAAATGCTAACTGGGCGGTGCGGGGATGACAGTGAAAGAACTTTCACGCGGACCGGGCAGGGGCGGCCGGGCGCCCAAAAAAAAGCACTCTGCCACGTGTCTGATGGCAGAGTGCTCAAGATCGCCGCATCCGAGCATAGATGGAGCGGCGAATCCGCGGTGCGGCAGTCCCGCCGCCGAGGGCCTACTTCTGGTAGGGGTAGTACCGGAATGACACCAGTGCGATGTTGATACTGGTGGATGGGGCGCCGCCCACGCCCCCGAAGATCTCTCGCCGGATGTACGTATCCGTCACTCCAATCTGCATATTGCCGAGCTCGCCTTCGTAGAACTTCCACCAGCCCCCGAGCGTCCCCGACTTGATGGACGAGGTGTTGGCCGCACAAGCGGTCGCCCCTTCGATCTCGCAACCCGCGTTACTGAAGAGTGCGCTGCCGTATCCGTAGCCATAGAGGGCCGGACTTGTCCCGGATGCAATGTCGTACGACCGTGCGCTGACGTGCTCGACGCCGCCATAGGCCATGAGAGTCCATGCAGGCGCTGGCCGCAGCACAAACCCGCCAAGGGCATGGTAGCCATGCAATGGCGTGAGACTGCCGTCAGCAGGGTTGACTGTGGCATCGGGCTCTCCGGCGGAGCCGTAGCGCCCGATGCCTTGCCCGCCAAGGAAACTCGCCTGGAAGTCCAGCACCTTTGGTACCAGCGGCAGCAGCACGCTGCCCCCGAAGCCGTACCCATGACTTATATGGTTCGCCTGTGCGCCGACCATGATGTCGCGGCTGCGGAACCAACGCGTCAGACCCATGACCTCGTAGTGACCCCAACCCGGATCGACGGCCACCTTGCCCACGATGTCGGGAACCGAGTCCGTACTGAGGTTGGTCGTCGAGGCGAACGCGTTGCTCGCGCCGGGAGTGTTGTAGAAGCTGTTGTTGTTCAGATTCGCTGCCGCCGGCGCAGTGGTGCCGGCCGCCACCTGAGCGGCGGGGTTCTCGGCCGAGATGCCAACCGAGAGCGAGTCGCCGAATTTCTTCACCAGGCGCAGCTGCGCCACCCGCAGCCAGTCGAAGCCCGGTACATACTGCCCGTCGATGGTGAGCGGAATGTTCTCTTGCCGCGCCAGCATGCCGGTCTTTTCAGCCGTGACGAGACTCCAGGTCTGACCGAACAGCACGTACCAGCCGTGCTGACGGCTCTGCAGATCGGCATAGAAGTGCCGCACCCGCGGCCCGAAACTCGCGCTCTGGTTGTAGTTGCCGTTGGTGGTAGACCCGCCAAAGTCCGTTTCGACGTACGCCTCGGTAGCGTAGTTCGCATCCGCCGGACCCTGGGCGAGGGCCGCGATGCGGCTCTGCCGTTCGGTCAGGTGAAACTCCGACAAGTAGTAATTGTGTGCATTGGGGTACGGTATCGCAGTGTTGAAGTTGGACGACCAATCCGCAGCCTCGTTGCGATTGCGGTCGATGGCCATCAATTCGACGAAGCCGTTCAACGTCACTTTGACCGGCCCGGCGTAGAACGAGGGCTCGGAGCCGGCATGTGCCGCCGTTGCGGCAGCATGGCTGGCCGACGGCGCGGGGCCGGCAGCGGCCTGACGTGTTTCGAGCTTGTCGATCTGCCGTTGCAGATCCTGTACCTGCTGCTTCAATACCTGTAAGTCTGTATCAGCGGCGCAAACGAGCGGGCTGGTAACGGCCGCGAGAGTGGCCGCCACCGCGGCAGCTACCCGGGTTCGTCGGTCGAGTGGTCTCAAAGTTCATTCCCCTTGGCTGTTGGCCGGTGCCATCGCACACGGCGAAAACCCGGGAAATGCTAGCGGCGTGGGGCCGCGGCACCAGTAAATTAAATTTCATTCGCGGCCGGTGACGGTCGTCACAAAACCGTGCGCCGCGCGCAAGGGACTTCAGGGAAATCCGAAACTCAAACTCGCAAAGACGGTCTCGAAATCCGTCTCCCGCGAGCTCGGCAACGGTTTGGTCCAGATCACGTTGAGGAGCCAGGCGCCGCTGCCGGGCAGTGTGAAGGTTGCGTGGCCCGTGCCATCGGTCAGATGAGTTTCCAGTGGCGCGGCATCCTGCGCGAGGTTGGTCAGCTTGAGCAGCGCGCCTGCGAGCGGCCGGCCTTCATAGAGCACGCGCACCGGCAGGTTTGCCGGCCGCGGCTGTTGGTAGGGACTTACTTCCGGTACGATCTCCAGCGGCAGGCCCACTGGCCGCGTGACCTGCGCCTGTGAGCCTGCTCCAGGAAAACCAACTTGCACGAGTGACTTGGCACGCCGGCTGTAGTTCTCGGATCCGTCTGCGTCCATACGGTGCGTGCGCTCGCGTTGTAGCAGGGCCGGTGTGAGTCCTTCGGTCTTGAGATAGTCGTTGAAGCGGATGGCTGGCAGATGGCTCTGCGCCCGAGCGTCCGTTTCCAGAATCAACACATAGGCGCCCGGCGCGCGGAACTTCAGGTCGGCATCGGAGGTGTTGCCTCCCAGGTGCAGCTCGCCGTGCAGGTCGATCGGGGTCCCATCAGCAGCAATCGCCGCAAAATATGCGATCCTGTTCGGCTGGATGGGTGAGCGTTGTCGGTAGGGACCATGTCCTACCTGCACAGTCATGGCTGTCGTGGTGTCCGGCCGGAGCCAGAATTCAGCGGGTTGCAGCCAGAAATCGTGCGCATGACACAGTGAAGTGCCGCAGCTTCCAATGAGGACCGCGGCTGATGCGGCCCAGGCTCGTTTGTTCCAGCGTAATGGCATCTCGGGTCGGGACGCGGCCGCGTCCTACTCCATATGATCAGGCAGATAGCCCGGTGTGACGGGCAGGAATTGCAGCAGCGCACCTAACATCGCCACCGCGATGAGCCAGCTCGCGGCTACGCGCAGCGCGATCAACACCCGCCGATTGGTAACCCACGCGGCAGGCAGGCAGGCGAGCAGCAGCCCGGCTGCTGCGCAGCATAGAACCGGTGAAAATACCTGCGCCCTCAAGAGCCGAGCGCCTGGCAGAGGAACCAGAGTCCCACCGCGCCTATGATCCCACCCAGGCTGCGAAGCGCCAGCGCGCCGCCCGGCCTGCCATGCAGACAGCCAATGCTGATGCCCGCTACGTGCAGGGCTCCTGTTGCGAGTGTAAATCCGGCGCTGTAGCCGATTGGATCGGCCGCCGATGGCAGCTCCTTGCCGTGCGCATAGCCGTGAAACAGGGCGAATACCGCCACTATCAGGGAGGCTGCCCACACGGGCGCGCGCACACCCAACGCGATGCAACTTCCCAGGACCAACACAGACAGCGCGATACCGATTGCCACTGGCGGCACCGGCACTGCGAACATGCCCAACGCCGCACCACTTACCATCAGCGCGGGAAACACGACGGGCAGGACGTGAATCAGTGGCCGGCCAAGGAACGCACCCCAAAGCCCTACGCAGATCATGGCCAGCAGATGATCCAGGCCGCTGAAGGGGTGCAGGAAGCCGGGCACAAAGCCGCCGGCCAGTCCAGTGCCGGTATGCGCCACCGCGGTACTGGAGAGCACCAGCGCCGTGCTGGCGAATAGGAGGCCCGCAATCGCGCGGGTCGCGAGGGGCTTTCGCTGGCGACCGAGATGCGCCGCCCGCTCGGCATAGCCATCGCGACGGAGTGTCATTTGTATGCGGTCCCGGCCTGCTTGTTGCCGGCGCCTTGAGCATCTGGCGGCGCCAGAAATGGAAATGCCGTCGCGGAGTGCGCCCGCTCATCGCGGTGAACTCCGTCGTCAACGCTGTTGTTGCTCGCGTCTACCAACAAGGATCGATAGACATTGACGGCATCATAGTTGGGAGATCTGCCGCCGCAGTCGCCCAGCAGTTCACGCCGGCCCGCCAGGTTCGCCAGCTCGACGGCAAACAGTTGAGTGCAAACACCCGACGTGCTGTTGACCCACAGCCGGTCGTCCGCGAGCAGCGTGGCCAGTGGCCGGTAGCGATTCGCGGCTGGCGCCTGCCGATCAGCCAGGAGTTGATTGTCGCACTGACCGTCGAAGCTGTCGTACAGAGCCAATGACTTCTGTATCTCGGGCACGAACCGTGCCCCCGTCGCCGGCGTCGCTGCGTTGTATTCCTCCTTGAGCTGATAACTCACATTTTCGTCGGCGAGCGGCCCGAGCAACGCATTGCCGGTGAGAGGGCGGCCCTGCCGATCGAGCTGCCGGCCCGCCAGGGTGGTTGCGCCCCAGACGGCCAACAGGGTGCCGCCCTTCGTCAATACCTCCCGGTCGACCGAAATGATGAGGGAAGAGGGTGTCCAGCCAGCCAGAAAGTTCGTTCCGGGGCCGCCATCCGTCTGCCGCCATTCATCCAGGATGGTCCGCGAGGTCGCATGGTCGAAATTCGGGCAGCCGGCGGCATTCGAGGCGGTCCCGTTACGCAACGCGAGAGAGGCCTTGTCGTACGCCGCCCGCGTTCCCTTGACGTTGTTGAAGAATGGATCGTCGCGCAGTCCGGCGAAGACCCGAAACCGACGATTGTGGCCCTGCAAGCCAGCGGGGGCGCTCGCGTTTCCCCGCACATAGTCAGCATCGCCGGCCCGGCATTCCAACTGCTGCGCGGCCGGGAAGCGGCACAC